>OGCO01000077.1_pt1 | contig 147570 bp, 100 predicted proteins | sample 1570171 | NCBI WGS metagenome assembly OGCO01 (sample SAMEA4370583, study PRJEB24528) | human gut metagenome
ACCACTACTTTTGCTATTTTTAGCTCTGGTAATATTGATTGTATTAAATCTTTTAGAATATCAACATTTTTTTCCTCTCCAAATAATTTTTTGAAGACAAAGTCATTTGTTGGTTTTAAATTACTCATTTATCACTTCCATTCTAGCATATTTGATTTAGTTATTCAATTATTCTGAAAATTTTGTGTATGAAATTACACTTAGAATTTTAAATTTTTTGAATTAAAATTTTTAATATTTCAAATTTCTATGTTTTTTATTAATAACATCATTTTATTGTTTAGTCAATATTTTTATAAAATTTTGTATTATTTTCTATAACATACAAATATATACAAAAAATAAAACTGACAAAAACATTAGCTTTTAAATCTAATATTTTTATCAGCTTTTTTACATCTATGCTTATATTATTTTCCTAATCAGTTACCTTACTTTGTGCTAATTTCATTGACAATAGCTTACTTATACCATTTTCTTCCATTGTAACACCATATACCGTATCTGCAGCTTCCATTGTTCCTTTTCTATGTGTTATTACTAAAAATTGTGTATCAGAGCAGAATTTTTTCAAATATTCTGCATATCTATAAACATTAACATCATCAAGAGCTGCTTCAATTTCGTCTAATATACAGAATGGTGCTGGGTTTATTTTTAATATTGCAAACAATAAAGCTATTGCTGTAAAAGCTTTTTCTCCTCCTGATAATAACATCATATTTTGTAATTTTTTACCAGTTGGTTGTGCTTTTATATCAATTCCACATTCCAATACATTATCTTCATCTTCTAATATTAGCTCTGCTTTTCCGCCTCCAAATAATTCAACAAAGACCTCATTAAAGTTCTTGTTTATTAGTTTGAACTTTTCTACAAATTGTTTTTTCATTGTATCTGTTATTTCAGAAATCATTTTTCTAAGTTTAGATATTGTATTTTCCAAATCCAATCTTTGTTCACACATGAAATCATAACGCTCTTTTGTTTTTTTGTATTCTTCAATTGAATCTACATTAATACTTCCTAAGTCTTTAATTTCTGATCTTATGTCATTAACTTCTTTTTGTGTAGTTTGAACATTTTCAACTTTCTTATAGTCAGTTGCATTATTTGGTGTTAATTCATATTCTTCCCACAAATTATTAACAACTAAATCTATATCTTGTTCTAATTTTGTCTTTTTAACATCTATTTTTACTAAATTTCCTTTTAAGTCTTCTAATAAATTAAATTGATCTGTAATATCTTTCTCAATTTTATTTAGCGCTTCATTCTTATTGGCTCTATCCAATTTTAATTGCTCTATTTTTTCAGTACTTGTTGATACACTATTTTTTATTTCTATAATTTGATTTTTTAATGATTCAATTTTCTCATTTAGCTCAATATCTTCTCGTTTTAAATCTTCTATTTGGTCATTTTTTACAGTAATTGCATTATTATAATTTTCAATATCTTTATCTATTCTTTCAATAATTTCATCAATTGAAGATCCACTTTCATCAAATGAAGATACAGATATTTTTAAATTTGTTATATCAAAATTTAAATCATCAATATATTTTTGATTTTCACTATTGGCCTCAGCAAATTCTTTAATTACAATAGACAATTCATTAATTTCTTTTTCTAAATCTTCAACTGAATTTTGAATATTTTGCTTTTGATTTTTAATATCTGCTTTTTGGTTTTCAATTTTTTCGTTTTCGTTTCTTAATTTACTAAGTGTATTTTCTAATCTTAAAATTTGCTCTTCCACAGATAACATTTTTTGTTTTTCTGTTGCATATACAATATTTATCTGTTGAATTTTTTCATCTAATTCTTTTGAATCTTCAACAAACTCTGAAATAGATTCTTCATAATCTTGTTTACTTCTCTTTGTTTCACTTATTTTATTTTGCAATACTTCTATTTCTTTTGCTAAATTTTCTATTTCTCTACCTCTACCTAAAATATTTACAGTTTTTTGAGCAACAGAACCACCAGTAATTGCTCCTGATGCATTTATTATATCTCCCTGAATAGTAACAATTCTAAATCCATATTTATTTTCTTTTGCAAGAGCTATACCAGTATCCATATTATCAACAATTACAGTTCTTCCCAATAAATTATAAACTATTTGTGTATATTTTTTATCAAATTTAACAAGATCTGCTGCCACACCAATTACACCTGGAAATTTTCCTTTTATTTTATCAATTTTACTACCTTTAATTGAAGTTATCGGTAAAAAAGATGCTCTTCCCATATTATTTGCTCTTAAGTGATTTACTAATTTTTTTGCAACTTCTTCATTGTCTGTAACAATATTTTGTAGCATTCCACCTAAAGTCATTTCAATTGCAGTTTCATATTTTTTATCAACAGAAATCAAATTTGCTATAATTCCATGTACACCTTTATTTAAATCAGCATTTTTATCACAATCTGTTAATAATAATTTAACAGCTTTCGCATATCCTTCTTTTTCTTTTTCAGTTTCAATTAAGAATTTTTGTCTAGAATCTTTCATTCTAAGCTCATAAGACATTTTGTCAATTTGCTCATTAAATTCTTTTATTTTATTTTCAATTTTCTCTTTTTTATTGGAATTTTCCTCTAATTCTTTAGTAGCACTATTTTTTTCAGATTCAATTTTTTGGAACTCTTTTGACATATCTTGTTTTTGTGTTCTAGTTCTATCAAGCTCTGATACAGTCTCTTGTATTTCTGTTTTTATGCTTTTTTGTCTTTTTTCAATATTTTCGAAATTAGCATCTAAAGAACTTATTTCTATGTTTTTTTCATATTTTAAATCAGTATTTTTTTCTATTACTTGCTTTTTAGCTTCAATTTCAAGCTCTTTAGTAGATAGTCCTTTTGTAAGTTTGCTTAATTCAGCTTCCTTTTCTTCAAGCTCTTTTTCAAATTTTTCTTTATTAGAAAATAAAGAATCCTTTTTTTGCTTTTTGGTATCCTTTTCTTCTTGTAAATCTTTTATTTTTTGTTTTGAATCTTCAATTTCTGATAAAAGCCTTTCATTATTCTCTTTATTATGTAATATCTTTTCATTTGAAATTCCTATTTCAGAATTAATTTTTTCTATTTGATTTGTACTTTCAAATCCAATATTTTGGCACTTTTCTATTTCTTCAATTAATTCATCTATTTTTTTTTTCAATGTGCCTTTTTTATTTTGAATATTATTTAATTTTTCTTCTTCATCACTTTTTTGATTTTCTAATATTTTTAAATCTTCAACAACTTGCTCAAGTTTTTCTTTATATGTTTCGATATTATGAATAAATAATCCAACTTCAATATCTTTTAAAGATTCATGTAGCTCTAAAAATCTTTTTGCTTTTTCTGATTGAATTCTAAGAGGATCAAGTCCTGTTTCAATTTCAGATAAGATATCATTTATTCTTAATAAATTTAATTTAGTTTGCTCCAATTTTTTTTCAGATTCTGATTTTCTTGCTCTATATTTTACAATACCAGCAGCCTCCTCAAAAATATGTCTTCTATCTTCTGATTTATTACTTAAAATTTCATCAATCTTACCTTGACCTATTATAGAATAGCCATCTTTACCTATACCAGTATCCATAAATAGCTCTAAAATATCTTTTAATCTACATGGTGTTTTATTTATAAAGTATCCAGTTTCACCACTTCTATATATCTTTCTTGTGACAATAACCTCTGCATATTCCACAGGTAATTCACCATCTGTATTATCTATAACAATAGATGCTTCTGCAAATCCCAAAGATTTTCTATTTTGTGTTCCAGCAAAAATAATATCTTCTGATTTCGCACCTCTTAATGATTTCATACTTTGTTCACCAAGAACCCATCTAATACTATCTGAAATATTACTTTTTCCAGATCCATTCGGTCCAATTACGGCTGTAATTCCTGGTTTAAATTCTAAAACTGTTTTATCTGCAAAAGATTTAAATCCTTGCAACTCTAATCTCTTTAAGTACATCTTCTTTCACCTTTCATATGTTGATTTTCTTTGTATATCATATATTAAAATTTATAATTAATCAAGTATAATTTTTTTATTAAATCAAGGTCCCTCTATATGCTTTCTTCATACATTGGCTCAAATTTAAGCTTCTTTTATATAGTTAATACCCTTTATGAATTTTCATTTATTTTTTTCGTCACATATTTAAAAGAGACAGAAAAAATATTCTGCCCCCTTTCGTCATCAAACAATAATTATTAAACAAAAACCAAAAATCAAAATTGCAATTATTTTAATTATCCAAAATCTAATATTATTATCGTGCCATGTTATATATTCATCAATTTGCTTTTTTGATTTCTCATTAGTTATGTCGTATGAATATGAAGTTTCCTTATCAATATAAACATACTCATTAAGTCCATACCTATATACAAGTATGCCATTTGAATTTTTTGCTAGTTTTTCGTTGTTGATAACTTCACTTTTTACGGTTGTGATTTTTTGATTGTTTTCTTTATACTGTTGAATGCTCAACATAGAAATAAAAAAAACTTGAAGTATAATGATAAACATTATAATATACCGTTTCATTTTTACCTCCTTTTTTGATGACCTTTTACTTACAGGTAAAATAACTTTACCTCACTAAATAAATTATAATATTTTATTTACATAAAGTCAAGTTTTTCAATATTTCTAATATAATAATCATAAAAATAAACTATTGTATTTTTATATTAATTAACATATATATTACTAAAAAGACATTGAAAATACATTCATATCTTCAATGTCCTTTTATATTCTTATATACTATCAATAAAATATTCTTGAATTACTTTTACTAATTCACTTTTAACCTCTTCCATACTCATTCCTTCAATTTGTGCACCAGCTAGTGTTATATGTCCTCCACCACCCAGTTTTTCTAATATAATTTGAACATTTATATCACCAATTGAACGACCACTAATAAATACTTTTTCTCCACTTTTTCCAATTACAAAAGATGCACTTATATCACTAATCGTTAATAATGTATCAGCTGCCTTTGCACATATAATGTTTGCATTTGTATCTTTTTTATCATACACTGCAACAGCTATACTATTATATACAACTTCTGCATTTGAAACAATTGATGAAATTGTATTATACGTGTCTAAATCACTTTGGAACCATTTCTTTACTTTTATTATATCAACACCACATCTTCTTAAATATGCTGCAGCGTCAAATGTTCTTACACCTGTTTTAAACGTAAAGTTCTTTGTATCCATCATAATTCCAGCATATAATGCCTCAACTTCTGTTGTAGATAATTTAATATCATTTTTTGAATATACAATAAGTTCTGTAACAAGCTCTGCTGCTGAAGATGCATATACTTCTTGAAGAGATAATATAGGATTTTCAATATATTCAGTACTCATTCTATGATGATCTATAACTACTATTTTACTTGTTTTTTCTAATAATTCTGGTACTTCCACATATGTTCTTCTATTTGTATCAACAACAATCACTAAAGAATTTGAATTTACTTTTTCTAAAGCTACATCTTTGCCAATAAACACATCATCATATTCTTTATGCTCTTTAATATTAGCCATAAATTTATCAAGACTCATACCTGTAGTTTCATTAACAATAAACGCATCTTTTTTTAATGACTTTGCCATTCTATATATACCAAGTGCAGACCCCATACAGTCAATATCACTATTACTATGACCCATTATTAAAATATTATCTGAATTAATCATAATTTCCTCAAGAGCTTCAGCAACTGTCCTTGCTTTAACTCTTGTTCTTTTTTCTAGCTCTTCAGTTCTTCCACCAAAAAATACATATTTCCCATTTTCTCTTACTACTGCCTGATCTCCACCACGGCCTAATGCTATATCAATACCAGCTCTAGCATTTTTATATTTTTGATAATTACTTTCTCCTTCACTAGACATTGATATACTTAAAGTAGCTTGAACCTTTTCTGGAATATTAATTCCTTTTATTGTATCTAGTATACTAAATTTTTCGCTTTCCAATTTTTTTAAATTTTGCTCTTCACACACTAGTACAAAAGTATCTCTTTCGGATTTAACAACAATTCCCTTAAATTCATTAGCCCAATCATATATATTTTTCTCAATTTTAGCTAAAATTTGGCTTTGATCTTCTCCATCAATTCTTTGCATTGTTTCTTCATAATTATCTATTTTAATAACTCCAATGCATACTTTAGTAGACTCTATTTTTTCTGCCAATTTTTCTTTTTCTGTTTCATCAAGAAAATATAATGTAGCCATATAATTTTTTTCTTCTTTTTTGTCATTTGATTTTGTTTTAATATATTCACCAATTACTTTATATTTTCTTTTTTCAATAACAATATTAGTAATAACTTTATTATCTTTAATTTTTTCGTTATTCTCAATTTCAAGTTTTATTTCTTTTAATAATTTCGCCAAATATTTATTTATATCAAAATTATTAAATTCTTGAACAAACTTTGCATTTTTCCATATAATATTTCCATTTGTTTCTGCCATTATTAATGGAAATGGTGAATTAATTAATGATCTTTTTGATACTTTATCAACATTAAAGTTTAGCTCTTTAATACGCTCGGATAATTCAGCTTTACGCTTATTATCTGTCCACAATGTATATACTACAATTATTGCATAAATAATTATAGACGGAATTATACATATAGGTTTTAGCATACATATTAATAAAAGCAATATAGCAATTATCACCAAATAAACTTTAGTTTTTGATACTAATGCATCAAAAAATTTCATATTATTATTCGACATCTATATACTCCTTTTCTTTTATCCTCAGATACCAACTATTTTAAGCTATTCTGACTGATTTGTCAATTTATTTAGCTCTTCACGCTTTTTATATTTATAATCCACTAAATCTGTAATTAATAATTTAATAACAGCTGCAACAGGAACTGCTAAAAACATTCCAAGTATTCCAAAATATGCACCACCAATTGTTACCGAAAATATAACAAGTAATGGACTTATTTCTAATGATTCTCCAACAATTTTGGGATTAATAAAGTTAGCATCTATTTGTTGCAATATAATTACAACAATTGTCATTTCAATAGCCTTTGATAAACCTCCAGTAAGTATTGTTAATATAACTGAAATAGCGACTGCAATTATTGCTCCAAAATATGGAATTAAATTAAATAATCCTATAAATAAACCTAACATAACAGCATATTTTACATGCATTATAGACATTGCAACTGAAGTTAATATTGCAACAACAATTGCATCTAAAAATTGACTACTAAGAAACTTGCAAAATATTTCATTTGTTCTATGGAAATACTTTCCTATATTTTTATAAGATTGTTTGCTGAAAAATGCACCAGCTAATTTTCTAAAAAACTCAACAATTTGTTTTCTATCTAGTAATAGATATAATGAAACTACAAAGGAAACAAATATATCAAAAATTCCAGAAGCAAAACTAATTACGCCTTGTGCATATTGACCAATCATATTTAAGTTTATGTAATCTTCTATTTTAAATCCATTAAATTGATTTATAATATTCATAAATCTTTCGCTTTTAAATATTGAATCCTCTGGTAGAGCCATTATGCTTTCCTTAATACTTATATAATATGACTGAAAATTATTTACTAAATCTTGAAAGCTCGTTGTAATTGCTGGTACTAAAAATCTAAATCCTATTATAATTAGCAATATAAACAACACATATACTGTAAAAACACTTAATGGTCTCGCACGTTTTTTTATAAATTTAACTTTTCCATACATTTGCTCAAATTTTCTAGATGGTATATATAAAATATATGCAATTATTATTCCCACTATAAATGGTGATAATACAGAAAACAGGTTCGAAAACCACATTTTTATATCTGCAAAAGAATCTAAAATTTTATATACTAATATAAGTGCAAGGGCAAATGAAAACCAATACATCCATTTACTTATACATTTTTTATCTTTTTTCATAACACTTTATCCTTTCGTTTAATATCTCTATAATTATAACATATATTTTATAAAATTTCCATATTATGTTAAATATATTTTATAGACAAATTCTGCAAAATTTCTTATCATAATATCTTCGAAACAGTAAAAAAATATGTAGATATAATAATCTACATATTTTTTAATGAAAACTTAATTTTATTTTATTCTCAAAATTAAAATTCATATATATAACATTCTAAGTTTCTTCTACCAAAACTTGTGCATTGTGAGTAAGAAGACATGTATACATCTAATCTATTGTTTGAAATTGCTCCACCTCTATCTTGAACCACAAACCATCCACCATTTGGTTGATCTGCAAAGTATGGAATATAAATAATTGTTCCTATTGCATATCCTTTTCCTGCCGCAACTGTATACCATGGGCTTGCTGTAGCTCCACATGCAGTTTTTGTATTTCCTCCACATGATGCTGCACAATATGCTGAAGTATTTAATGTTGTTACTTTTGGTGTTAATCCTTCAACTTTTGATGCAAGTGATGATTTATTATTTGTTACACTTGGCGTGTTTTCAGTACTTGCTTGAACTGTGGCTGTATTAAGTGAAGAAGAACTTCTTGAAGTTGTTGTTGCAACTTTTTTATTTCTTATTTCTTTAATACAATTAACTGGATTTTGAGTAATATTTTCTGATATTTGAACTTTTTCTTTTTCCTCACCATTTACATATTTAACTTTGTATGATACTTCTTTTACTCCATCTACACCATTTTGAACAACCTTTTCCTCTTTAGGTCCATCTCCTGTAGATAAATCTTTTGTTTCTGTTTCATACGCTATAGTAACTTGTTCTTTAATTACCTTTTCTGTTACAGAATTATAATTATTTAATACCATATCCATAGTTAGCTCTTCTGATTCAGTTTTATTATTTTCTGAAGTGGCTAAACTATTTTTTGCTATTTTTATTGTTTTATTGTCAGGTATTTCTTCATCTAATCCTGGTATTACCTTTTCATTTGGTAACATTATTATGTGATTTTCATCTAAAATTTCTGATATTTTTGTTTTAGATGTTAACACATCCATTTCGTAACCATCTGAAAGTATAATTTTTACATTGTTAAGTTTTGAACTTGCTGCCATAACTCCTATTCCCATAACGAATAATAAAATTATGCTAATTGATATAACCTTTTTTAAGGATATCGAAGCTTTATCATCTTTCTTCATAAGAATTTCGTTCCCTCCTTTTTTTTAGCAACGTGTTTATTATAGCATTGTTTCTGTCTTTTGTCAAATTTATGTCTATCACATCGCCTAATACTAGCCATTTTATTAAGTTTTATACTATATTATATTCACAATTTTGGAAATTTATTCCTATTTTATTTTTACTTTATATTAAATACATTTAATGCATTTGAATATGTTATTTTTGCTACGTCTTCTATATTCATATTTTTAATTTCTGCAATTTTTCTTGCCATATATACAACATTTCGTGAATCATTTCTTTTTCCTCTATTAGGCTCTGGTGATAAATATGGACTATCTGTTTCTATTAGTATTTTCTCCATTGGAATTAAACTTATTATTTCATTTGCATTTTTTGTATTTTTAAAAGTTATTGGACCAGCAAATGAACAATAAAAATCTTTATTTAATCCCGCTTTTACTAGGTCTTTGTTAAGCGGACAACAATGAAAGATTCCTGGTTTAACAAATTTTGTGTTTTTTATTATTTGTATTGTATCCATAATTGCATCTCTTGTATGAATTACAATTGGCAGATTTAATTTATTAGCAATTTCAATTTGTTTTTTAAATGCATATTGCTGAAGCTCTTTATTTTCTTTATTCCAATAATAATCTAATCCGATTTCTCCTATTGCAACAACCTTTTTATTTGAATTGGCTAATTTTTCAATCTCAATTAACTGTTTATCAAGAATTTCTTTTGTTTTTGGAATGTCATTGGGTGAGATTCCAGATGTTGTAAAAACATAATCATATTTTTGTGCAATTTCTAGACCTTTTTTTGAAGAATCTAAACTATATCCTGCACTAACAAATTTTGTTACACCAGATTTATAAATTTCATTAATAATAAAATCTCTATCTTCATTAAATTTTTCATCATCATAATGTGCATGAGAATCAAATAATTCCATTTATCTCCTCCTTTTAATCAATTGTAACAATAGCAGAAGCTATTGCAAAATCTTTAATATGGGAAATACTAATATCAATATCTTTAATGCAATTTATATTTAAATGTACACAAGGTCGTCCATTACTGTCATTTATAATTTCAATATCAGTCCAATTTACACTATACTTATTACTTAATGCTGATGAAATAGCTTTAAAAATCGCTTCTTTTGCAGCAAATCTTCCTGCAAATGACTGATATTTATTAATACCTTTACTTTCACAATATTTTATTTCATTATTAGTATATATTCTTGTTTTAAACTTATCACCATATTTTTCACAGAGTTTTTTTATTCTTTCCGTTTCAATTATATCATTACCAATTTTAAATTTCATCTTTTTTCACCAACTTTTTAAATTTTTTTATACTTAAAATAAAACTGACTATTTCTGTAGAATAAAGCAGCAAATGTTGCTAACATTCTCCATTTTTAATGATAACAATTCGAGGGTGTCCATAATTTTACGTTTGTGGAAAAAGCATCCCATTCTGTGACCTGCATATTTTAAGAAAGAATATCGACAAATTGTCGATATTCTTTTTGTAAAATTTATTCACATATAAAGTATGTTGTGTTAACTCCTTCAGCAGAATGCCATTTTCCTACTACTGTAATTTTTGTAATATCTGAAAATTCATATTTAGGCTCAATAACGGTATTTCCATATTGATCTATAACTCCCCATTTACCATCTTTGCAAACTGCAACAAAACCATACTCATTTTGCTCAATTATATCATCATATTGATATTGAACAACTAATGTTCCATCTTTATTTACAATACCATATTTTCCATCATTTTTCGCACTATATAATGTATTGTTTGAAAATACATCTCTATTTGATTTTTCTTCAAATTTTAAATTATAGAATTTATATTGATTATCAATATTTAGTCTTATATATCCTTCATATACAGTTAAATTTGTTCCTTGTAATTTTAATTGTAAATTTCTATCAATTAAATAACTTTTTTCATCATTATTTTTAGTCCCTACTAGACAATCTGCATCTTTATTGAAAACTAGAGCATCATATTCAATTGGTACTAATGCTTCATTTTGTGAATTAATTACACCATATTTGTTATCTTTTTTAGCTATATAGTAATCTGAAAATACATATTCCAAATTTTGATACTCTGCCTTTACCTTTTCAGTTTTATCTATTCCTGAAATTCCATATTTATCTTTATTTTTTATAATCATGCAATTTGAATTAATATATGTTACATCATCATAAGAAATTTCTGTATTTGTTGTACCATCTTTACTTATAATTTTCCATTTTCCATTTTCTTTTACAACATACATATCATTTCCATATACATGTTTTATATCTGAATATTTGCAGTCTAATATTTGTTCTTTATTTACGCCTATTACTCCGTAACTATTTTCTGAATTTTTTACAATATACCCATTTGTATATTCATCAGTTAATCCTTGTATATCTGAATATTGAGGCTCTATTATAATATTTCCAGTCGCATTTACTACTCCATATAATCCATCTTTTTGAATTAAAATACTATTTTTTATCCCCTTTATTGTATCTACTTTATCATACATACAACTTAAAATTTCATTTCCATCAATATTTATTAACCCATATTTTCCATCTTTTTGTACTTTTAATGCAGTTGTTTCATACCAAGTTTCTTTGTTTGAGTTATAGTTACTCAATGGCTCAACTGATGTATAGGATGTAAATAGTTGTTCATTTTTAGAATTGATTGCTTTTGTTTTATATGTTCCATCTGAATAATTTACATCATACATACATAAAAATACATCTTTTTTACTGTTTGGTATAACTATCATTTCGTCATATGCAGGCTCTATTATGCTATCTCCATTTGAGTTTATTACACCCCATTTACCATTGTTATATGCTGTGAAATATGAAATTTCTGTAAAATTATTAATATCATTTTTATCTTTTTTTAGAATGTGTTTTATTCCCATAAAAAACATAATAATTACTATTATTGTAATAATAACAGCAAATACTTTTTTTAGATTTAACTTTTGTTCGCCATTATATCTTTTACCTCTACTCATTATACCCTCCATAATAAATATAATTACATATGTTTACTATATCATATTTTGCTAACAAAATACAATATTTTTCGGCAAAAAAACACATATTATATTGTATAAACTAAATTTACATCTTTTGTTTAAACAAGACAATATGTGCTTTTTTTATATAAATTTTATTTTCATAGGTCAAACCTATGCGCTCGTTAAATACAAGTAATACTTACTTCTTAATTACTCAGCCTTTGTTCCACATTCTGGACAGAATTTTGCATTTTCCTTAAGCTCTTTTCCGCAATTAGAACAAAACTTTTTTGTATTTTCTAGTTTTTTTGTTCCGCATTCTGGGCAGAAATTTCCATTCGCTTTTGTATGACAATTTGGACATTCCCATTCATTTGATTGTACTTGCTTTTTTTCTGATACATCTGTATTTTGTAGTTGAGTTTGTTGAACTGGTTGTTGTGGTACTTGATTTGTTGTATCTTGCCATACACCTTGAGCAACATTTCCCATTGCTCCTCCAGTAGCCATATTCATCATTCCAATTCCCATAAATCCATTCATGCTACCAGCACTGTTTGATGCTGCTGATTTTACAGCTTCACCATAATCACTTGTAAGTTTTCCTTTTCTCATGCTAGCATTAGCTGCAATTTCGTAATCATTAATTTTCTTAGCAGATGCGTCATCTGGAGTTACAGAAACAATAACAAATGATTTTATTGCAATTCCTCTTTCACGAATTGGTTCGTCAAATACTTTTTCATCCATTAATTCTTTCATTTCGTCTGTTTGACTAGGTAATTGGTCTGCACCAATTCTTTCATTTACTGGTTTATTTCCACCAATTGAACCTAATTCATTTAATACATTTTGTAAAACACCTACAACTTCATCTCTCATTTGACCTTCAACTAGGTCCCTTTTATAGAATACATCTGCTGTTCCAGCAATTTCATTCATAAATAATGCTGGATTTGTTATCTTAAATGTATATGTACCATAACATCTAATATTTAAACTTAATGGAAGCTCTCTACCATTCATTTCATTCATCATTGAACGAGACCAATCTTGGAATGGTACTGGTGTTTTTGTTCCAAATTTATTTTCTATAATTTCTTTAGTATTAAAGAAGAATACAGCTTGTTGTTTTGCTGTTTTTCCATTATAAGTAAATCTTTGCCACATTTCTTTAAATACAGCACCAAATTGTCCTGCAAAGAAAGATGGACTTGAAGATTCATCAAATGTATAAAAACCTTCTTCTGCTGTTGCATCGATAACTTTACCATTATCATAAATAATAGCACATTGACCAGGTCCTACTATAATTGTACTTTTATTTGTAATTACTCCTGATGATGTTGTTTTTTTCATCATTAAGATATCATTTCCCATATCTTCACATCTTATTGCTTCTTTCCATTGATCATGAAATGTACTTCCTATAGCTCCTGCTGCAGCTTTAATTAATCCCATAATAATACCTCCTATTAATAATCTTCTTTATACGAAGACATTTTCCAAATTTTTAAATTAATTCTTTCTACGTGATTTCCACAATATTCACAGTATTTAGACTCAAGTCCTCTTAGTGGTGCTCCACAATTTGGACATAAAACAGAAAATGTTACTTGATTTTTTGTAAATCTTCTTTCATCATAAACATATACAAACTCCGAAGTATATCTTGTTTGTTTTTTTATGTCTTCATATGATTTTTTATCTGTTCTATTTGTTTTGTAATAATAACTTAATGTTGTGGAAATTTGTATTGTAGCTTTTCCATTGTTTTTATTGTATGCCATTATTGCATGTCTATTGAACTCTATGTTATCAAATTTTTCTGTTACATTATTTGATTTCATATCTTCAATTTGTTGATTTATTTTTTCTCTTAAGTATATAAACTCTTCATCATTATTTATAGCTGTTGTATCTTGTGATTCGATAGCATTAAAAATTTTTCTTAAGTTTGATTCACATCTTGAGAATATTAAATCCCTATTGAATTCCGGAAAATCTCTTATTATTTCTGGCTCTAGTATTTTTGTCATTCCCTTCACGTTTTTCTCACGTGTATATTCCTCTTTTTGTAAGTTTGAAACATTAGAAATTGCATTTTTAAGCTCTTTCATATTCTGTGAGCCTACTGTTGCTTTTAGTTTTAAATATACTATAAAAATTATTACTAATATTGCTAAAATGATTCCTGCAAATACACCTAACATTGATAAAAAAAAGTCCATAAAAATCCCCTTGTATGTGAGTATATACATATTAATATTACATTTAAACTTAATTTTTGTCAATATAAATTTCTATATATAAATATGTCAAAAGCTCTTTTATTTGGATATATTCCTAATAAAAAGAGCTTTTAATATTAATAATTATTTATGTTTATTTGATAATATTATTAACATTTATTGTGTTAAATTTTAGTAATAATATTTTTACATACTTTCAGATTTGCAACTTTCTTTATATTTATAAAATGATACCATTCCTATTATAGAAAATACAATTATTCCAGCGATTTTTGCTGTATCGTTCTCACCTGTTTGAGGCATATTTGCTTCTGATGTTGATGCTGTCTTTGTTTTATCTATAGATTGAATTTCCTCAAAATCATCAGTATTTATTGAATCTTTATCTACAACTTTTGGAGTTTCTGTATTATTTTTTACAGTCCTGTTTGATGTTTTTTTATTTGTTGTTTCAGATGATGTATCTTGTGATGGTGTTTCTGGTTTTGTTGCTGTATCTTCATTTTGTGATGGTACTTCTGGCTCTGTTGTTGTATTTTCATTTTGTGATGGTACTTCTGGCTCTGTTGTTGTATTTTCGTTTTGTGATGGTGTCTCTGGCTCTGTTGTTGTATTTTCATTTTTTGCTTGTCCATCATTTTGTTTTGGTGTTTCTGTTTGTTCTGTTGATTGACTGTTTGATTTACAATCTATGTAATCACATAAACTACAATTTCCTATTGATGCATATACTACTATATATCTTTTTGATACATTTTCAATTGTAGTAGTATAATTATCATTTTCTAACTTATTTAAATTTAAAGTTTTTCCATTTTCTTTTGTTTGATATGACAAATCATCATACTCTAATATATTGTCTACTTCAATATATTTACATACAACTCCTGTATATATTTCTGAATTAACAGCAATATTTACTGTTACAGATGATTTTTCATAATGTAATTTTAACTCTATACTTTCTTCATCATTTGCACTCGTTGTTAATGGTAACAATAAGCTCAATATTAATATACATACAATAGATAATGAGCAAATTGTAATCATTTTATATTTATTCATAAAATCCTCCCTTTCAATTTGCCATCCCATTAATATGTTTTCCATTATATCACAAAAATGTTGATTTTTCAATGTTTTTGTGAAAATAAAACTATTTTTCCTGATATTTACTTTTTATATTTACTTTTATAGTTTATCTTTTCACTTACATAAAAAAGGGAATATTAGATTTTTACTAAAATTCCCTTTTTATTTTATTTTTTTTTTATTGATTTCTTTTTACTTGTCGTTTTTTTAGTTGTAGATTTTTTTGCAACCTTTTTCTTTGATGTTTTCTTTTTTTCTGTACCCGGTTTATCTTCTTTTGGTTCCCACTTTTCACCTACTTTTGGCTTATTCCAAGATATGTATTGGCAAGATTCTGGATTGTTTTCACATACATAAAATTTTCTTCCTCGTCTTGATTTTTTTACTTGAACAGTACCTCCACAAACTGGGCAAGGAACGTCAATTGTTTCTATTATTGGCTTTGCATTTCTACACTCTGGAAATCCTGGGCATGCTAAAAATTTACCATATCTGCCATATTTTATTACCATCATACGCCCACATTTTTCGCAAGGGACATCAGAAACTTCTTCTACTAACTGAACATGCTCTAGCTCTTTTTCCACTCTTTCCACATTTTCTTCAAAAGGACCATAAAACTCTGATATTACTTCTTTCCAATTTTCTTTTCCTTCTGCAATTTCATCAAATTCTTCTTCTATTTTTGCAGTAAAAGCCACATTTATAATATCTCCGAAATTTTCTATTAATAATTTATTTACAATTTTTCCAAGGTCTGTTGGAACTAATTGTTTCTGCTCTTTTTCAATATATCTACGATCTAAAATTGTCGAAATTGTTGGAGCATATGTACTAGGTCTACCTATTCCTTTTTCTTCCAAAACCTTTACTATACTTGCTTCTGTGTAACGTGGTGGTGGCTCTGTAAAACTTTGTTTTGTATCTATTTTTTCATTTTTTAATTTTTGATTTAGCTCTAATGATGGTAATAATAACTCATCATCTTCACCATTATCTTGATCTTTTGTTTCTACATATAATTTCATAAATCCTTTAAATTTAATGCTTTGTCCATTTGCCTTAAAATTATATTCCCCAGCATTTATAGTAACAGAAATTGTATCATATTCTGCTGAAGACATTTGGCTTGCAATAAATCTATTATATATTAAGTTATATAATTTATATTGGTCATTTGTTAATGATGATTTTACTTTTTCTGGCGTTAAATCGACATATGTTGGTCTTATTGCCTCATGCGCATCTTGTGCACCTTGTTTTGTTTTAAAATATCTATTTTCATAATATGCAGTTCCATATGTATCTTCAATGTATATTTTTGAAGCAACTCTTGCTTCTTCTGAAATTCTTGTTGAATCAGTTCTCATATATGTAATTAAACCTACCACACCTTTTTCAGGAACTTTTACACCTTCGTATAACCCTTGTGCAACAGACATTGTTTTCTTTAGTGTAAATCCTAATTTTCTTGAAGCCTCTTGACCCATTGTACTTGTAGTAAATGGTGGTGCAGGATTTCTCTTTTTCTGTCCTTTTTTTATATCTTTCACTATAAAATCTGATTTTTGCAAATCATTTAAAATTTCATCAACTTGCTTTTTATTTTTTAGCTCTATTTTTTTATCATTTTTTCCAGTAAGTTTTGCTTCAAAAGATTTTTTTGCACCATCTGCTAGTAAATTTGCATAAATATTCCAATATTCTTCTGGAATAAAAGCTTCTATTTCATCTTCTCTATCTACAATTAATTTTACTACAACAGACTGAACTCTACCTGCAGATAGCCCTTTTTTTACTTTCTTCCATAACACTGGACTTATTTTATAACCAACTATTCTATCTAAAACTCTTCTTGCTTGTTGCGCATCAAATAAATTTTTATCAATTTGTCTTGGTTTTTTTATAGATTCCTGAACTGCTCTTTTTGTTATTTCATTGAAAGTTACTCTACATAAACTTTCTGGTGATATATTAAGTAGGTACGCTAAATGCCACGCTATTGCTTCTCCCTCACGATCAGGGTCAGTTGCGAGATACACAGTTTTTGCGGCATTTGCTTCTTTTTTTAAACTTTTAATTAATGCTGCTTTTCCACGAATATTTATATATTGAGGTTCAAAATTATTATCAACATCCACACCTAATTTTGATTTTGGTAAATCACGTATATGTCCCATAGATGCCATAACTTTAGTACTTCCGCCTATAAATTTGGTTATTGTGCTTGCTTTTGCAGGTGATTCCACAATTATTAATCTATTTGCCATAACTTTCTCCTTTTTCTTATTTGTTTTAGTATATATTAAATTTTTTATTTGTCAAATTCTTATTCATGTTATTTTATTCTAGACTAGTTTAAAAAATTTTTCAATAGGTATATTGAATTTTTTATCGACATAAAATTCAAAAAAAATACAATTTACTTTTTTAATTATATCCTTAAATATATCACAGATATATATTTATAAACTTTTAAACAGAATACATAATTAAAAATATAAATTTAGCCAGTTTATTTTTTATTACATCAAACAACCGTATAATATTTTTATAATACAAAAAAAAAAGAGCCTATGCTCTTTTATTGTTAAAAAACTGTGCACAATTTTTTAACTCATTACGCATTAGCTGCATTTAATTTTTTTGATAAGTTTGATTTTTTTCTAGCTGCTGTGTTTTTTGTTAAAACACCTTTTGTACAAGCTTGATCTATTTTTTTAGTTGCTTCTGAGAATAATATTTTTGTCTCTTTTGCATTATTGTTTTCTAAAGATTGTTCAAATTTTTTAACAGCTGATTTATATCCTGATTTAATCATGTTGTTTCTTGCAGTTTTCTTTTCGATAACTGAAACACGTTTGATTGCTGATTTGATATTTGGCATTTATGTTGCACCTCCTCTTGCTATTTTGTTTTAACAAAAGCTATTCTACCATAAATATATTGAATTTGCAAGTGGTTAACAATAAATATTTATATATTCTTTATAAAAAAGCACAAGGGAAAAGGAAAAAAATTTTCCTTTCCCCTTGTTTGACTTAAGAATTCAAGAACTGTTCAGCAAATCTATTTAAATAATCGCTGAACTTTTTTTCAAGTTTGCCTTCTTGATACGCAATTCCTTGACCAATCACAAATTTTCCTGTTTGTGTTTCAACTGTCATACGAATTGCAGTCCTTAAATTTTCCGCAGATTTTGAAATTTTCTTTATGCAGATACATCTATTACCACTTATATCAAATTCCTTTTGGAAATTTGGATACCTGTCTAATGGTATATTCTGCATACGACATAAAATTTCACTTTGATCTCCCATCGCTAAAATCTCTGGGAGTATCTCTGCCAACTCAACTTGTATGGCAAATTTTGACATCTCAGAATAATCCTTTTTGTCTGTTAAACAAAAAAGATTATTCCGAAGTGCAAGTTGAGCACCAGTGCACTTTTTCGATCTGTGCATTACAAAGCCTCCTTCCTGCTTTATACAATATATTGTAGCATTTTTATGTCTATCAGTCAATCCCAATTTAAATTTTTACTATTGAAATATTGTAGGTTAGTCAATCATTTGTCACAAATTATTTAAAATAAATACTTTGAGCACCTATATTGCAAATAACGATTCTTCTTGACTTTTAGATTTTTCTATGAATTCTCTGGGACTCAGCCATCCTAACGGTCTCATCGGAAAATTATTATATTCTTTTCTCCATTCTTTTCCTTGATTTCTTAAATCCTCTAAACTATAAAATATTCTTTTATAATAAAATCTTTCTTGATTCTTTCTATGACTTCTTTCTGCTCTTCCATTTTGTTTCGGCGTATGTGGCTTTATTACTTTGTATTCTAATCCTAATTCTTCTAGTGTATTTTCAAACATTGTTTTTATTTTTCAAAAATGCTTGCCAACTTAATCTATTTGTAAATTCAAAACCATTATCTGTTTGTATTGTTTTTATTTTAAATGGGAAATATCTTACCAATCTTTTTACGAATTCACTTGACGCATACGTATCATGTGCATTTGTAAACCATGTATATCTTAATCTCGAATACTCATCTATTGCCGTATATTGATAAAATTTTTCACCTCTTTCTTGTAACTCTTTACTCATACATTTTTTTGGCACATATTTTACATCTACTTGTATTTTATCTCCCGGATATTCTCCTGATACCCACTCATTTGGCTCACTTTCTTTCTTTTTACTTGGTGTCTTTTTGTATATTCCTAATCTTTGCATTACATGATATAATCCTTGTATCGTTCTTGTATATCCTGCTTGGCGTAATTTTACCCATAATACTACTAATCCTGTTTCTTTATTATTTCTTTTATAATTCTTTATTAATTTTATTTCTTCCTCTGTATGCTGATTTGGATGCGAATGTGGACGTCTTGATTTATCTTTTAAACTTTCTAATGTTCCATCATATCTATTTTGCCATCTATATATTGTTCTTTTACATTCTCCAAATTTATATGCTGCCTTTGCTACTCCATATTTTTTTGAAAATTTTACTACTGACTCTTTATATTTTAATCTATCTGTGATATTATTCCCCATAAGAGAGCACTTCCGATATGTTTATTTTTGGTCATTTAAACAATATCATTTTTGGTACTCTCTTTCAATATTTTTTTAATCTGTTTGTGACATATCTATTTTAAACCTATATCTTATATTTTTTTGATTTGCTATATCTATAGAAACTTCATTATCATTTTTTATTTTTTTCATTATACTTTCTCCTCTCAAACTACCTTTTATAAAATATTTTTCATATATTTATATAATTTAGTCAAATATGCCAAACTGTATATTATCGTCTGTATGCTTAGGAATATAACACTTTTTAAATAATTTTGTGTTATATTATTTTTTTATTACAAATTTGCAAATATAGGTGATTTTTCTTAGGGATATTGTATTTTATAAACACATTTTTTGCTTTAATATATAATTTTTATTCTAGAGCAAAAAAATTCCAATTATAATTTAATTGGAATTTTTTATAATATTTAATTATTGAAAATTGCCTCGAATTCATCTCCGTCAATTTTTTCTTTTTCTAATAATACTCCAGCAACAGCGTGTAGTTTATCTATATTTCTTCTTAATATTTCCTCTGCTGTTTTATATGCTGTATCTATTATAGATTTTACTTCTTCATCAATTATACTTGCAGTTTCTTCTGAATACTCTTTTGATTGAGCTAAATCTCTTCCTAAGAATACTTCTTCTTGGCCTACCCCTAATGTCATAGGTCCAATTCTATCACTCATACCATATTGTGTAACCATTGCTCTTGCAATTTTTGTTGCTCTTTCAATATCATTGCTTGCGCCTGTTGAAATATCATCTAATATTAATTTTTCAGCAACTCGTCCACCCAATAATGAAATAATATTTTCTTGCATTTCACCTTTAGACATAAATGATTTATCTTCATTTGGTCTATACATTGTATATCCTCCAGCCATTCCTCTTGGAACAATTGATATTTGATGAACTGCATCTTGTGTAGGTAAAAATCTACTTACAACAGCATGACCAGCTTCATGATATGCAACTAATTTATTTTCTTTTTCACTTCTTGCTCTGCTCTTCTTTTCAGGTCCCATTGTTACTTTAACCATTGCATCTTCAACGTTTTTCATTGTAATTTCTGTTTCATTATTTCTTGCTGCTAATAAAGCTGCTTCATTTAACACATTTTCAAGATCAGCACCTGAAAATCCTGATGTATTTTTAGCAATAATTCTTAAATCAACATCAGCTGCTAATCTCTTCTTTCTTGCATGAACTTCTAATATTTGCTCTCTTGCTTTTACATCTGGTTGAGAAACTACTATTTGTCTATCAAATCTACCTGGTCTTAATAAAGCTTTGTCTAATACATCTGGTCTGTTTGTAGCAGCCATAACTATTACACCTTCATTTAAAGCAAAACCATCCATTTCAACTAATAATTGATTTAATGTTTGCTCTCTTTCATCATGACCTCCACCAAGGCCAGCACCTCTTTGTCTACCAACTGCATCAATTTCATCTATAAATATTATACAAGGAGCATTCTTTTTAGCCTGTTCAAATAAATCTCTAACACGTGATGCACCAACACCAACAAACATTTCTACGAAATCTGAACCACTTATGATAAAAAATGGAACTCCTGCTTCTCCTGCAACAGCCTTAGCAAGTAAAGTTTTACCAGTTCCAGGGTGACCTACTAATAAAACACCTTTTGGAATTCTAGCACCCATATCTGTGAATTTTTTAGGATTTTTTAAGAAATCTACAATTTCTTGTAATTCTTGTTTTTCTTCATCAACACCTGCAACATCGTTAAATGTTATTTTATTTTTATCATCTTGATTTACAACTCTTGCTCTACTTTTTCCAAAAGACATTGTTTTATTACCAGATTGTCGTCCTCCCATAGATATAAACCAAAATATTAAAAATATTATTAATAATCCAAGTGGAGCTATTACTGAAAAAATTGTAACCCATACAGATTGAGATTCTTGTTCAACTGTTATTTTGCCTTCTTTCATAGGCTCTTGAACATTATCCATAAAACTTTTTAAATCTGGTATATTTACTTTTTTTTGTGATGTTCCATCATTAAATTCTACCATTGCAGAATATCCATCTGCATTAATATCAATAGTTGAAACCTGTCCTGCATTAATTTTTGAAACAAGCTCTGAATACGTAAATTTTCTGTCCGAATTATCATATATTGCTGTAACTCCGACAATTAAAATTACTCCTATAATTAGCCATACAGCTAATGTTTTTATGCCATTTTTCAAATCATTTCCTCCTTTTATGTTAGTATTTTTCATTAGTTAAAACGAATTTCTCCTAATTATAATAACATACAAAATATATTTTTACTCAAATATATTATATAACATAGTTTCATTTACAATTCAAGCATTTACACAAAAGTTTCACAATTATAAAATTATGTAATTTTACTAATTTATACATTTTTATAAAATAAATAAAGACCTCAGAAACATAATATTTCTAAGGTCTTTATTTTGAACGAAAAAAGGAATTAATTTTTACTCACAAATTTCATTCTTCTTCACAAATGTGGAGGTAACGGCAATCGCAAAGATACGCGATATGTAGCCTCTTTCTCCTACACACATTGTAATTGAGACTGCAGGAGCAGAACGATCAATTTCGACTAATCCATTTTCTTCTGCATATTGCTGAATGTCTCTGTTAATCGCCTCCATTCTATTTGAACTGTCAGCTCTGGAAAAAGTTTTAAATATTTTCTCCATATTTTCATTCCCTCCGAATGAACAATCCATTTGGCGGATTCACAAAAAAGTAGGATTGTATTTGTTCCTCTCTTGTGAATATAAAATTTACGTAATTTATATTATATTATGTTTTCTTCTATTTGTCAAATTTTACATAAAAACACTCTTATTTTACACTGAAAAAATATTATACTTTAGATATAGTAATCACACCCTTTTTTATAAAAAATTTTAAATTTTTATTAGGTATCAAATATTTATTTCCTATATTTCTTTCACATAATTTTATAACATCTTCAACATGAACTTTTTCTATTCCTTTTGTAGTATAAAAAAGCTTAGCTACACTTTTTAATATTATTTTTGCTTTTATAAAACTATCTAAGTTATTGAATTTTCTTAAATCTAACTTAATATCACTTTCATTGTATGAAATTAAAGTATTTTTAAACTCTTTATCAACAACATTATCCACAAAATTGCTTTCTTGTGTTGCTAAATCCGATAATCTGCTAATTGATTCAATAATATTAGGATTAAATTCCTTTTCAATATATGGAATAAGTAAATTTCTAACTTTGTTTCTAGTATACACATTTTCCTTATTAGACTCATCAAACTTAGGATTAAGATTTTCATCAACACAATACTGTTCAATACTTTTTCTATCAATTTCAATCAAAGGCCTAATAAACTTACCATCTCTAACAGGTTCAATTCCTTTAAGACCTGAAACCCCAGATCCTCTCATAATATTCATAAGCACAGTTTCAGCATTATCATTTTTATTATGAGCAATAGCAATTTTATTTGCACCAACCTTATCAAAAATCTCATCAAAAAAATCATATCTGACATTTCTACCAGCTTCCTCACAACTAATCTTAAGTTTTTCCGAAAGCCCTACAACATCAACCTTTTTAACAAAGCACTCAACATCATTATCTTCACAAAAGCCCTTAACAAACTCCGTTTCCGAATCAGCCACAGCCCTAATCATATGATTAACATGAGCCACAACCAATTTAATATTAAACTTCTCCCTAAGCTTAATAAGTACTCTAAGCAAACTCATAGAATCCGGCCCCCCAGAAACTGCCACAACAATACAATCACCAGAGCAAATCATATTAAATTTTCTAATAGTTCTCAAAACTCTCTCATCAAACTCACTCAAAAAAAATCCCCCCTAAATTTTGCAAAAAAGCTCACCCCAACCATCAGAGTAGTGAGGATAGGATTATATTATAAAAAATCCAATCCGCGCAGTTTGGAAGCTGTAGAGCACAAAAAATCTTGTACACCCCATAGCGAGGGTAAACAGTAAATCACACTATTCAAGAAAAGGCGCACCAGTAAGGATTGGATTTTTTATAATATAATCCTATCCTCACGGTCCCAACCCAAGCTTCAAAGCCCAACTTGCAAAAACCTAATAATCCTTCGCCAAATTAGCAAATTTAGTATAACTTCCAAGCCAAGCAAGCTCAACAGTTCCAGTAGAACCAGCTCTGTGTTTAGCAATAATAACTTCCGCAATATTTTTCTTTTCACTATCTTCATTATAGTAATCATCTCTATATAAGAACATAACAATATCGGCATCCTGCTCTATCGCTCCAGATTCACGAAGGTCAGAAAGCATAGGTCTATGATCTGGACGTTGCTCCGGCGCACGGGATAACTGTGATAATGCAATTACAGGAACATTTATTTCTTTCGCTAATATTTTTAAAGATCTACTAATTTCAGAAATTTCCTGCTCACGGCTACCACCTTTTTTGTTACTACCTTGAACAAGCTGTAGGTAATCTATTACAACTAGACCAATATTTTTTTCTAATTTTAATTTCCTACACTTTGCACGAATTTCCATTACAGATATACCAGGTGTGTCATCTATGTATATACCAGTTTGAGAAAGCTCTCCAGATGCTGTTGCAAGTTTAATCCAATCATCATCTGCAATTCTACCTGTTCTAATACTATTTCCATCAACCATAGCAACACTACCCAAAATTCTGTTAGCCATTTGCTCCTTTGACATTTCGAGACTGAATATAGCAACACCAACATTAGCCTGTATTGCTGCATTTGTAGCAATATTTAATGCAAATGCAGATTTTCCCATAGCAGGTCTTGCAGCAACTAGTATTAAATCTGAATTATGAAGACCAGCTGTTTTATTATCTAAATCTATAAATCCAGTTGGAACACCAGTTACATGTTGTTTTCTATTATACAAATCCTCAAGCTCAGTAAAAGAATCTACTAAAATATCTTTAATAGATGAGTACCCTGTTTGATTTCTTTTTTGCATAACATTAAAAATTTTCTTTTCAGCACTATCCATTATATCTTCAACATCTTGAGTTGGGTCATAACCTAAAGAAATTAAATCATTTGCTGTTTTTATAAGAGTTCTTAATGTTGATTTTTCTTCTACTATTTTAATATATCTTTCAACATTTGAAGTAGTAGGAACTTTATCTGGTAATTCTGCTAAATATTCCAATCCTCCTACTGCCTCAAATTTTCCCATTGCACTTAATTCAGATTTTAATGTTATAATATCAATTGGCTCTGCTCTATTATATAAATTAAGAATCGCTTTATAAATTATTTTATTATCTTCTCTATAAAAATCATCTTCTGTTAGAGTTTCAACTGCAGATATTACAGCATCTTTATCTGTTAGCATACATCCTAAAACTGCCTGCTCTGCCTCCAAATCATGTGGTGGTACTTTATTAAACTCCATTTTTTACTATTCCTCCTAGACAGATTTTGAGTAAAAAAATATTGCTCATACGTACTTTAGAATTCCATATAGCAATATTTTTTCTCATGTATTTTGGCTTATTCTGAAATAACTTTTACCTTTAATTTTCCAGTAACACCTTCAAATAATTTCATACTTATATCAAAACTACCTAAATTTTTTATGTTTTCATTAAGTATAATTTTCTTTTTATCAATATCTATTTTGTATTGTTTTTTAAGCTCTTCTGATATTTCTTTTGATGTTACTCCACCAAATATTTTTCCGTTTTCTCCTGCTTTTACTTTAATTGTTAATGTTATATCATCTAATTTTTTAGCTATTTTTTCGGCATTTTCTTTATTAACATCTTTTTTATATTGTTCAGACTGTTTTTTAGCCTTTAATTTACTCATATTTTCGTTATTAGCTTCTACAGCTAATTTTTTTGGAAATAAAAAATTACGTGCATAACCATCACTTGCATTTATTATTTCGTCTTTTTTACCAACGCCCTTTATATTATCTAATAAAATTACCTTCATAATTAACACCTCTACTTTTGAATTGGATTATATCATTTATGTGTATGATTTTCAATAGAAATATTTTGAAAACTTTTTGAAATAATTTTGTAATATTTGAAATCATATAATAAACATATCTATATTAAAATAGGCTATCAAACTATCATTAACTATAAAAGAATAGAAACGTAAATTTGAAGTGAACCCAAAATAGTTTTTTATTATTAGTCTACTATTTAGAGTTCACTTCAAATTTACGTTCCTATTCTTTTATCATTTATTATTTCTGATTTGCTTATATTACACATCAAAATATTTTTTTACCTCATTATACACTTTATCAACTTTTTCTTTTTCACCCTCAATTGCAGCAACCTTCATTGCTGGTTGTGTATAATTATCAATTTCAAATTTTACTCCATCTTTAAAATATACATATCTTTTTCTTTTAAGCTCTTTATGAAAAGAAAAATTTAACATTCCTAACATAGAATCTACAAATTCCGTATTGTTTGTTACATCTATTTTTCCAGATTCCCTTAATATTTTTAAAACATCATTTGAATCATTTTCATCTTTTAAATCAAAAAAAATCTTTTGATTTCCATCAACTTTATTTTTTGTGACTCTTGCTAAAAGTTTGTCTTTATTTTTATACAAAGTTCTTATTTGGTCATATTCGCTTTGTTTTTCATATCCGTTTTTTTCACAATACTCTAAAAACGGTGTTATATCATTAACTTTTGAACTATATTCATATTCATTAAACATAATATACATTCTCCTTTAAAATGACAAAAAAATAAAATTAAGAAAATGTATATTATATGAATAATTCTACAATTCTTAAATTCTAAAAGAAATTATAACATTTATTAGTATATTTTTCAATACAAATTTACACTTTTTCTAAAAAAATTTCCAAATATTTTTCACACAAAAAAACGGAGGTACTAAAATTTTTAGCACCTCCTGGAATTTAATATTTCAAGTTAGGATTGGGATATACAAATCGAGTCATCAATTGGCATTCTGGGAAACCACATTGATAGTTACAGCACGTTTCCGCACTATTATCAGCTGAATGAACTAAGTTCATAGCCAATGGTACCCATTCAATATTCTCTCCATCATACCATTTCACAACTCTTCCACCCCAATCAGGTGAATAATTGATTCTAATACTTCTTTTCCGAATCAAAATATCCTCTACATGGTCTTGAATTAAAAACATGTAGTTTGGACCATATAAATGTCTAATATATTTGTAACCATCTGGATGAAATATATACATTTTAGAAAAACCTAAACTTTTACTTTCACCCAAATTTACCATATAGCCTCCTGTATGCCTATGGTCTGCACACAAAAGCTCTTTAAATATTTCTTCTTTACCAATATAAAACGACGATGTTTTCAGCATTGCAAGATTAAGCTTATGCTCATAAAAGAATCTTGGAGTTAGTTCATCAATTCTATACTTTTCTTTAAATATTATTGCGTATTTTTCTCCTTCTAATCCCATTTTCTTTTTTTGAGAAGATATCCACTGAATAATCTCCAATTGTCTTTTGTATGTTCCCTCCTGTGTCCTCAAAATTTCAAGCTCTCTGCTCAATATTGAAATTTGTTTATTCGCATACTCAAAACTTTCAGAATCAATCAGTTGAAAATCCTCATTTGTAGCTCTGTTTAATATCGAATCTACATATCCCTTTAATATTGGATGTCTTTTAGCAAATTCTTCTATATGCCAATCTGCAATGCACGTTATTTTTCCGATTTTCAATTCATATGCCAGCAGTCTTAAAAGTTCTAATTTGTTTTTTAAATCTCCTTTGACTATAACATATTGTTTATACCATGGAGTGCCCAGTTTTTCTGCCTTTCCACACATATACCCAACATATGGTGATGGATCAACTTGATAACAAACATCATTATTATCATATACAAGCAATATAAAATGCTTTGTAGTTGCACGCTCGGTTTCAAAAAAGTTTGACTTTGCAAATACAACATGATGCTTTTCTCCAATGCAATTGAAGATCAAATAATCTTTCAAAACATTGCATGCAGTGTATGAATCACCCATCATCGTTTTTCTGTCATTTTCAGGGTTTGGTGTATGAACAGTGTACATTGTTTGCCGGACCATATCACAAGCGACTTGCAACTTTTCCTCAAAATTTAATAAGTTAAATTCTTTGGTAAAAACTGTCTGTCCAAATACATCCCGGTTTCCTGAAATTGGCTTTAATTCTGATAACATCGGTAAAAGTTTGCTCATAGCTATCCGCCTTTCTAAATTATTGCACATCATTTAGAATTTATAAAAAAATCCATAAATTCAGTACATATTTTCTCAAAATCGTATGTTTCCTTAAGCTTTTTTTGAGACAGCTTGTTAAAATTTTGAATATTTTCGGTGGTGAAATTTCTGCTTATTTTTTCAGCCGACTCCTGCATATTCTCTAAATTAACAAGAACTCCGTCTTTTTCATCATTAATCTGCTCATGTAAACCTCCTATATCATTTGCTACAATGAGTATATTACTTTTATTAAGCTTTCTGACCTGATTAACAATTAATCCAAATATTTCCTTTTTTGATGGTATCAACAAAATCATATTTTTATTGTAGTGATTTAGTATATAAAAAGGAAAATCAAATGGAACATCAACGTATAACTTTGAATTTGTAGCCTTTGCTATATCCTCATATTTTTTTATAATGGGTTGTCCCTTATAATATGATTGAGCTATAACAACAGGCTTTACACCTATAATATTTCCTAAAAACATTGCCGCATCAATATTTTTATATTCTTCAGCTCTACCAAAATCCATAATAATTGCATCTTCTTTTTCAATATCATTAAATAATCTGGCCATTTCATCTGTTTCTTGATAAATTGTTTGCTGAGATAATATTTCACCATTAATAATATTTATAAGTTTGCTTTCTTTTAAAGAATATTGATTAATCATATGCATAGAAATATATCTTCCAGTACCACCCAAGTATGAGTTAGTATTTTGATTGATATAATTTACGGCTTGTTTTTCCCAATCAATTCGTGCTTGTAAATCATCCTCACCATCTTTTATTGCAGAATTTACCTTATGTATTTTTCCAGTAGAGTGTGGAATCCATATTTTATAATTTTTATCAGATGAGTTTAATAACTCATTTAGTCCCGCAAATGGTGTGTCATTTGAAATTGTTAATACTAAATCATAATTTGAAATATTCAAACTATTAATAGCATTTGCTGTATTTTTTGAAAGTAATTTCCAGTCTTTTATAGTTCCATAATTAACTGCACCATTGCTACCGTTTGATATTTGAATAATATTAACATTTTTCATCTGTTTATGCACTTCATGTGTATATGCAGAATATCCAAACGAATTTGAATGATATTCGGGAGTATATAAATTTATTGCATATTCATATCCCCTTTTTTCCAAAATCATTTGAAACATTTTTATATACCTTTTTACGATTGTGCCTACACCAGTGTAATGGCTAATTATGCCATCATGAGCACATAAATTAATTAATAATTTCATGAATAATCTCCTCCATGTTTTTTTGGTGATACTCAATTATTTGTAAATTTGAAGAAAATTTAATACAATTCTTCAAAGTTACTTCCTCTAATATTTTTTGATTTTCAATTGAACCATATGGGTCTTTTGGATTTTCGAACGGAATAAAATATTTTTTTGCTTTTGTTGTAAGATAAATAATTTTTACATTTTTTTGACCATATAAATTTTGTATGCTATTAAACCAAGTTTCTACATCATCTTTAGAAAAAGATTTGTCTAGCATAGCCCTAACTTGATTGTATGAAAGAGTACTTATTGGGCCCCTATCAATTACAATAGTTCCAGAGCAGTATGAATTGATTTTTTTATTATCATTGACTATAAATATATTTTGATTAATTGGCGTTTTTTCTTGTAAATTTACTATTATTTCGTCAACAGTATGTATGTTTTTATTTTTCTTGAGTTTTAAAGCATTTACTAGCGTTGTTTTACCAACTCCTGGCAATCCCTCTAAAAAAACAATTTTACTTTCTGAAGCACCATACTCATTCATAAATAAAACTCCTTTCTAAAAAATTAAAATTATAGGTTATAATAGAATGTATTATAACCAAATTTTCATTGATTTTATCATACTTTACCGCATTTTTCAATAACTTATAAACTTTTACTACCAAATATTAACTTTGATTTTGTTTTTTATTTATGTTAATCTGTTATTAGTAAGATTACATTTATGGAGGATTATTATGAAATTAATTACTAAATTAATGAAAATAGAGCCTAAAATAAAAAAAATAACAAAATTTATGCTTATTGTTTGTTTACTTCTAGCATTGCTTTCAGCTTTTATTTTATCAATGTATCATTTTACATATATTATTTTTCAATATAATTTAGGAATGACTTTATTACGTATAAGTATATTTTTGGCTGTTTCGGCAGTTATTTGTGCACTTGCATTTAGTCGTATAAAAAAAGATTTGGAATAACGACAAAAGACTAGGTCTAAACACCTAGTCTTTTTGTTGCGTTATATACATTTACATCAACGTTAATAGCCCTTAGGCTAAATATAGAATACTCTACTTACAATGATATGTCAATACAAAAGTTTTATTCGTACTTTCTTTATTTATTAAGCTCTTCTAAGAACATTTTATTAAGCATTTGTGGATTTGCTTTTCCCTTTGTTGCTTTCATTGCTTGTCCTACTAAGAATCCTAATGCTTTATCTTTTCCAGCTTTATAGTCTGCTATTGATTGTGGATTTGCTTCTAAAACTTGTGTTACAACTTCTTTTATAGCACCTTCATCAGAAATTTGAATCCATCCATTTTTCTTTATTATTTCTTCTGGATCTTGTGGATTTTCAAATAATTCTGTTACAACCTTTTTAGCTATTGCTGAACTTATTGTTCCTTTTTCAATTAATAAAATAGTTTTTCCAAGCTCTTCAGCTGTAAATGGTATTTGGTCTGGTTCCATTTCTTTTTCATTTAATATTCTTGAAATATCTGATAAAATCCAGTTTGCTGACAATTTTGGATTTCCACAAACTTCTTTTGCACCTTCAAATAAATTAGATAAATATTTTGAAGCTGTTATTAAGTTTGCATCTTTTTCAGATAATCCATATTCAGACATATATCTAGATTTTCTACTTTCTGGTAATTCTGGTAAATTATCTTTTATATTTTGAATATATTCTTCAGATAAACGAATTGCTACTAAATCTGGATCTGGGAAATATCTATAATCTTGAGCATCTTCTTTACTTCTCATTGGGAATGTTCTTCCAGATACATCGTCCCATCTTAAAGTTGTTTGCTCAATTACCCCACCTTCTTCTAGTACATCAATTTGTCTATTTGCTTCATAATCAATAGCTCTTACTATTGATCTAAATGAGTTCATATTTTTCATTTCTGTACGAGTACCAAATTCTGTTGCACCTTTTTTTCTTACAGAAACATTGACATCTGCACGAAGTGAACCTTCTTGCATTTTACAGTCAGATACTTCAATATATTCAAAAATTGATTTAAGTTTTCTTAAATATCTTTCAGCCTCTCCTGCTGAACGAATATCTGGTTCAGATACAGACTCAATTAATGGTACACCAGCTCTGTTTAAATCAACTAAACTACCTCCACCAAACTCATTATGATTTAATTTTCCTGCATCTTCTTCAATATGAATACGGGTTAAACGTATTTTTTTAGGATTACCTTCATCATCTTCAATTTCTACATATCCGTGTTCACAAAGAGGTTTATCAAATTGTGATATTTGATATGCTTTTGGAAGATCAGGATAAAAGTAATTTTTTCTATCATTTTTACTATTTCTTGAAATTTCGCAATTTGTAGCTAAACCTGCTTTTACTGCGTATTCAACAACTTTTTCGTTCAATACAGGTAATGTACCAGGCATTGCCATACAAATTGGACAACAATGTGTATTTGGCTCTCCACCAAATTCTGTAGGACAACTACAAAAGATTTTTGTTTTTGTAGAAAGCTCTGCATGAACTTCAAGTCCTATTACTATTTCATAATCACTTCTTGACATATAATTAGCTCCTTTCACGCAAAGTGAGAAAAAGGGTTATATTTTTAGTTGTTTATTTAACTAATTTTTTATAGACTGTCCCAATTTCCCATTTTGGGGAAATTAGAACCGTCCCCTTTTCCCTTTTTTTCTTTTATCTATTTTTTAAATTCTGGTTTGTAATTTTTTCTGAAGTTTGTTGCTTGTTCGTAGGTGTATGCTGCATTTAGTATTGTTTCTTCTGTGAATTTGTTTCCTATTAGTTGCATTCCTACTGGCATTCCTTTGCTGTCTACTCCACATGGAATTGATATTCCTGGAAGTCCTGCTATGTTTACAGATACTGTACAGATATCTGCTAAATACATTTCTAATGGATTGCTTGATTTTGAACCTAATTCGAATGCTACTGTTGGTGATGTTGGAGTTAATATAACATCATATTTTTCGAAAGCTTTTTCAAATTCGTTTGTTACTAATGTACGAACTTGTTGAGCTTTTTTGTAATAAGCATCATAATAACCTGAACTTAATACATATGTTCCTAAAATAATTCTTCTTTTAACTTCTGGACCAAATCCTTCGCTTCTTGAATTTACATATATATCTTTTAATTTTTCAAAGTTTTCTGTTCTGTATCCATATCTGATACCATCAAATCTACCTAGGTTAGAGCTTGCTTCTGCACAGGCAATTATGTAGTATGTTGCTAGTGAATATTCTGCAACATCTAATGAAAATTCCTCTACTTCTGCTCCTAGCTCTTTATATTTTTCTATTGCCTCTTGTAATTTTGCTTTAACTTCTTCATTTATACCTTCACCAAAGAATTCTTTTGGAACACCAATTTTTAGACCTTTAACATCATTTTTTAATGCTTTAGTATAATCTACTTTTGGTCTTTCTATTGATGTTGTATCTTTTGAGTCATGTCCTGCTATTAAATTTAAAAGCATTGCACTATCATAAACATCTTTTGTGATTGGTCCTATTTGGTCTAAAGATGAAGCAAATGCTACTAAACCATATCTTGAAACTAAACCATATGTAGGTTTTAATCCTACAACACCACAAAAAGCTGATGGTTGACGAATAGATCCTCCTGTATCACTACCAAGAGCCCAAGGTACCATACCTGCTGCAACAGCTGCTGCAGAACCACCTGATGAACCACCTGGTACTGTATTTAAATTCCATGGATTTTTTGTTTTCTTAAATGCTGATGTTTCTGTTGAACCACCCATTGCGAATTCATCCATATTTAATTTTCCTAGGTTTATTAAACCTTCATTATTTAATTTTTCGATAACTGTTGCATCATATGGTGAAACAAAGTTTTCTAGCATTTTTGAGCTACAAGTTGTTTTTATACCCTTTGTGCATAAGTTATCTTTTATTCCAATAGGAATTCCGGCAAAATTTGATTCTATTTCCCCATTTTTTACTTTTTTTTCTATTTCTTTAGATTGCTCTATTGCTTCATCTGTTAAAGTTGTTACAAAAGCTTGTACATCTGGCTCTTTTTCTGCAATTCTATCTGCATATGCTTTTGTTATTTCTGTTATTGTTAGCTCTTTAGAAGCTAATTTTTCTTGAAGTTCATGTACTGTAAGTTCTGTAATATTCATTAAATTTCCTCCCTTCGCATAATTCATCTGCATTAATAAATTTGATGATTTTCGAACCTTATGAAATGTCATTTTTAATTATTGTATAACTTTTGGTATTTTAAACATTCCTCTTTCTTGTGCAGGAGCATTTTGAAGCAATGCATCTCTATCACCGAATTCTACAATTTCATCTTTTCTGAATACATTATATTTATCATTTGCACCTATTGTTTCTCCTAAACCATCTGTTGGTGCATTATTTACTTTTTCTGCGAAATTTAATATATCTTGTAAATGTAATAAATATGTATCAACCTCTTCATCTTTTAATTTAAGATGTGCTAAATTTGCTATGTGCAAAAGTTGTTCACGACTAACTTGCATGGTATCATCTCCTTTTACGAATTTGTTCAACATTATATAGCTTTTTTTTGAAAAAAACAAGACCTAAATTTGAATCTTGTTGTCAATGTGTCAATGGGGACGGTTCTGATTGAGAACCTTGACAATTGTGTCAGTGGGTGTCAGTGGGGACGGAGCCTTTTGACACATTTTTCTTATATATAAGTGGTAACAGAACTTTTTGATGTCCTCTTACTATTTTATTAAGTTTCATATTTTAGGTATTGAATTATTATTTCGTTATGGTAAAATAATATCAAATTTATAGATTCTTAGGAGGGATTAATTATGAACTTTAATAAATGTAAAAGATGTGGTTGTTTTTTTGTTGCAAATGGTGATACTTGTCCTGTCTGCACCAAAAAAGATAATAGTGATATTTCAACTTTGAATAGTTACTTTGCAGAGAATGAAAATACTCATTCTATTTCAATAAATAATTTGGCAAATATTACTGGAGTTTCTACTAAAAATTTGGCCAGATTTGTTGATGAGAAAAAATTGGATTGTTGGAAACATATTAATTTATAGGTGTAATAAAATGCACTTAAAAAAACAGAATATTCCTGACGTTGGAATATTCTGTTTTTTTGCTATATTTTATTACATCAAAAAAGTTGTCAAAAAGAACCGTCCCTATTGACATCCCTGTTGTTGGAATATTCTTTTTTTTACTGTATTACATCAAATGGTTGTCAAAGAGAACCGTCCCCATTGACAGTCCCCATTGACATCTTAAAAAGAGCTCCTGCTATATTGTTATTTTTAGCAGTGCCTAATTTATTTAATTCAATTTGTATATCATATAGCTTTTCTCCATTTTCATCTATAGCTGTGTTTGCAGATGGCATTGCATTTTCTTTTTGGGTTTGCTCTAAGTTTTGTGCTTGCACATCTGCCTTGCTTAATGTTGTTTTTAAACTATTTGTATATTGTTTATTTATTTTTAAACTAAATATACCTACCAAGATAATTAGCATTATATGCTAAATTTCCGTAGATAAAATTAATGGAGCATAGCCTTTTGCTATGCTCCTCTTTTAATTAATAATTATCTTTTTTTAATAACTTCTTTAATTAATAATCATCTAACTTATAACAATTTTTTAATTAATAATCATCTAATTTATAACAATTTTTTAATTAATAATTATCTTTAAATTTAATATTTATCTTTTGAATCAAATCTTTTTTCCAATAATTACTTTTTTGAATTGAACTTTTTTATTAATAACTATTGTGAATAAAACCTTTTAATTAATAATCATCACTTTTTACTTTTTTTGTACTTAAAATTCTTTATCCTTTGTCCATAAGCTTTACTTTCCGTAGTTTTTCTTTGGATTTTATAAAATTTTATCTTTTGTTTTTTATTTTTTTATCTTTTGCTTTTTTTACTTTTTCTTTTGTTTTTAGTTGTACTTATTCTTTTGTAAATTCTTTTTTAGTAAGCTTACACTTCCTACTAATGCTGTTAATACTACTAGAATAGCTAGCATGTATTTTAGGTCTTGTGAACCTGTTTTTACTGTTAACATTACTGGCGCATCATCTATGTCATCTTCACCAGGGACATTATTGTTTGGCGTTGAGTCTATATCTGGTGTTCCGTAATCGTTATGATCTTTACTTATTTCTGCGAAATTTATTTTTACACCCAAGTTTGTTGGTGAATTAATCCATTTTAGAACAATTATTACTTCTGCACTTTCTCCTGGTTGTAATAGTTTGTCTTTTAGTTCATCAGTCACAACTGTGCCATCTTCAAGCATTTTCCAATTTGGATTATCTGCTTCTTCAAATTCTAATCCATCTGGTATTCTATCCTTTATTTCCTTAGCATATCCTGCAATTTCTCCTTCGTTAGTAATTCTAACTTTATATTCAAATTTAACTACTACTGAATTTATTTTGCTCTTCTTTAGGTCTACTTTTACTACTTCTTCAGGGTCATCTTCTGCATGATGTCCTGTTTCTGTTACAAATGTTTGTCCATTTTCTGTTACCATTGTATTGGTTACCCATTTACGTAATGCTAAGTCGAAGTATAGAACTCTAACTTTTTCAATATCTTCGTCATCTTCACCTTTCCATTCATTTGGTGTTGAATCACGGTCTTCTCTGTGAATTCCTTTTTTGTCAGTTTGCTCGCTTATTTGAGCATGATTGATTAAAATTCTATCAGATGTTGTTGGCTCTACTACTTTAAATGCGATTTTAACATCTTTATATTCAGGTGTATCAAATGTTGTTCCATCAGGACGTTCAAAAGCTAACATTAAGTTTTGTCTCTTTTCTGTTTCTTTATCTTTTGAACAATAATTTGTAACAACAGATTTTACCTTTGAAACATCCAATGTTTCTTTTCCTTCAGCATCAAGCATTTTCCATTCATACATTTTATTAGTTTCATTATATGGTATAAACTCTAATCCTTCTGGAATATCATCCTTAATTTGAGTTGCATATCCATCTTTACTTCCTTCATTATAAACTCTTATTGTATAAATAACTGTATCATTTGTGTGAACAATTACTGGCTCTTTTGTATGCTTGTAATCTGCTGTAGTATTTTCTTTATTTTTTAGTGCTGTAGCATCTACTTCAGGAATTCTGTTTGTAATTATTTGTTTATTTACTCCTGTTATAAATTTACGTAATGCTAAATCCATATAAGTTACTCTAATGTACTCAACGTCTTCATCATCTTCACCTTTCCATTCGTTTGGTGTTGAATCTCTATCCCTTACAGGTTTACCTCTGTCATCTTGGTCATCTGATATTTGTGCCTCATTTTTAATTATTTTTGCCCAATCTTGTTTACAAATAACTTTAAAGTCTACTTGTACATATTTTGTATCTAATTTTTCTCCATTAAAAGCATTAAGTATATTGTCATCGCCATTTTCTTTAGATAAATAATCACTTACAATATATTTAGCTTTTTTAACATCATCTGTTTCTTTATTATTTTCATCTAATAATTTCCAATTAAATTTTTTGTTTATTTCACTATCCTTTACATATTCAAGACCTTCTGGTATATCATCTTTTATTAAAGATGCATATCCAGATACAGTTCCTTCATTGTAAACAGAAATTGTATAAGTAACAATATCATCTACAGATACTTCTACAGGCTCTTTTGTATGAGTATAAGTTGCTGTTGTAACATCATCAGGTTTATCTCTTAAGTCTTTAATATTAATTAAAGGTTCACGAGCATATTTTAAGTCTGCTGAATTGTCATCTACAGTATCTTTTTGCTCTTCATCATTATTATTTCCTTCCTGGCTATCATCTGTTTTTTCTTGACCTTCATCTTTTGTAGTTTCATTATTTGTTGATTCATCATTAGTTACCTTATTTTTATCTTCTGTGTTTTCGCTATTTTCATCTTTTGTACTTTCATTATTTTTGTCTTGTGTATTTTGTTTTTTATCTTCAGTATCTGTATTATCTTTTAGCATTTGTTCGTCATTTACAGCTGTAATATATTTTCTTAGTGATAAGTCGAATGCTTCAACAATAACTTTTTCAAAATCATCATCATCTTCTTGTCCAGGTACATATGTTTTATTTAATTCGTCGTCTTTGTACTTAGACATTTCTTCTGATGTTTCTGGAATTTTAACATTGTTTGTTACTGAATCCCTATCCACTGTTTCACTTGTTCTATCATCAGCCTTGCTTAAACTAATTTCTGCTATATTAGTTAATACAGTTTTTAACTTAGCCTTTTCAGAAACTCTACATTTAATTTGAATTTCTTTACTATCTAAATCTCCAGTTACTTTATTTTTAGCTTTAATTAAATTGTCAACACCATTTTCATCAGCATATGCTTTTGATAAATTCTTTGTTCTTACAGTTCTACCAGTTTCGTCATTTTCATCAAGTGACCAACCTCTTTCTTTATTGAAGTCGTCATCAACAAATTCTAACCATTCTGGTAAATGATCTGTAATTTCTTCAGCATATCCATCAATTTCCCCTTCATTATAAACTCTAAGTGTATAAATAACTTCTTGCTCTTTATATGCTCTTACTGGATTTTTCTTGTGATTATATACAGCTGTTGTTTCTGTAGGATCTTCTCCATTAGGTCCTTCATTTATTCCATCAGTTATTACTTCTGGAATTCTATCTTTTGTTTCTTCCTCGGTAATTTCACCTTCATTAGTATCTGGATATGCTACAGATGTAATAGATTTTCTTAATGCTAAATCGAAATACTCATTTTTAGCAGTTACTACAATCTTATTTTCATTATAATCAAATGTAACTAATCCGTGATTTTCATCATCAACTAACTCAACTGATTCAACTATATATTTTTCATCATCAAATTTTCCAGTTGTATTTGTTGTTACTTTTAATTTAATTGGTGCATCTAACAACATATATCCTTTTGGTGCAGTTACCTCAGTCAATACAATTGTATATTCTTCAAGTCTATCTCTTCCAATTTCTTCAATTCTAATGTCTTTAATTTCAAGTTTACCATCTTTAACAACTACATTATCTACAGGTAAAATTTGTTCCATTGAATCTACATCTTCTGTAGATTTGTATAAAGTATGTTCCTTACCATCTTTTTCAACATGTATATTAAATACTGCTCCATCTAATGCTTTTTCTGTATAGCTATCAACTTTATTTAAAATTAAGTCATATTTACCTTTTATTCTTTCATTTTTAATAGTTGAACCTATTCCAGTAGCAATTGATAAGTCTCCTACATAATCTCCACCTTGTACAGTTTCTAGGTTTTCAATTACATATTTACCATCTCTAACAACAATTTTTATTCTTAAAATAATATCATCTTTATGGTTTTTATATAGCCAATCAAATATACCATCTGTTGAATGTTCATGTAATGTATATGTATATGTTCCAGATTTTTCAATTAAAATATCATTTATTTCAATTACTCCATCAGCTCCATCAACTGTTGATGTTACTAAACCTTCTGTGTTCATATTTTCTAATGTGTTAGCATTTCTTAATTTTACAATATTTTTTCCATCTGATACTGATAAGTCAAATGTTACTCCATTCATTCCCTTCTTATTATCTTTATCTATTTTTCTTAAATGTAATTTATATTTCTGTGGATTTTTTATTGCAAAGTTAAGCTCTGAAATTCCATCTTTTCCTACAGATTGACTAACCTTTACAAAGTTTTTAATTACATCTGTGTTTTCATTAAGTTTTACTTTATTGTTAGAATCTGTATTATTATACGCATACCATTTATTTTCAGTTGGCACTCCATCTTCATCAACAATTTGGAATGTACCATCTGCTTTTACAATTGTATAAACTAAAATTTCTTTATGCTCTAGCACATTGACGAACTCTTCACCAGCAGGTTTTGCCTCTGTTACTAAGTATCTTCTTAAGCCCACATTAGCATATTGGTCTATAAAGCTTATATTACCATCTTTATCTGTTACTTTTGTTACAACTCCTGTAAATCCATCTGGTGTTTCTGCTTTTATTTCAACATTTTGAAGATTTACTTCGTCATCTCCAAATATCTTTTTATTTACATTAACTCTAATTTTTACAGGGTTTACAACCGTAACATTTACTGTATAAATACTATCTTCTACAGATGTACTAATATCTTTAATATATTGATTTCTTGGATCTGATTTATCAATTTTAGTATCTGAATCTTTAGGATTATTTATATCGCCATTATACCATTCGTAATATCCAGCTGATTCATTAAACTTACTGTCTGTTATTACAACTTTACCATCACCAGAAATTTTAACATATATTTTTAAGTATGTTTTTTCAAGAATATTTGTATATCTTGCACTAGGTGATGATTTTTCTATTACATAGTAAATATAATTTCCAGCACGCATTGGTGATTCAGTTTTTTCAATGCCTGATGTAACTTCTCCTTCAAATCTATCACTAAATGTTTTTGTAGAAACATCTTGTCTTCTTACTTTAAAGTGTGAGCTTGCTAAATCATTATTAGAAGTGTCTTTTTTAATAATATTTGTATTTATTTTAACAGGGTTTGTTACAACTACATTTAATGTATAAACATTATTTTGTGGACCAGATACATTTACACTTATAAATTCACTGTTTTCAACTTTTGTTCCATCACGTTTGCTAATATCACCTTTATAAATTTCATAATAATTATCAGCAACTTGGAATTTACTATTTGTAATAGATAATCTACCATTTGCATCTAGGTGAACATATACTTTCATATATTTTCCCTCTAATACATTTACATATTGTTTTCCTGGTGTAGCTATTTCTGTAATATAATATATGTAATTTCCAGCACGCATTGGAGTTTCATTAATTATTTTTAGCTCTTCATTATTTAATACTTGTTTTATATTACCATTTGAATCTTCTCTGTACGCTGTAAATTTACTACCTTTTACATTGTTTTCAGCAGCATCCTTTTTAATTACGTTAAAGTTATAATTTGTAGGGTTTTCAACTTCAACTTGAATAATGTTTACACCATTTGAATCTTTAGTAATTTCAATATTCTTTACAAATTGATATGCAATATCATCATTTAGGACTGTATATTTTCCATTGCTTACTGAACATATTTCAAACTTCTTGCCGCCTTTTTCTATTATTGTTATATTGCCTTTATTATCAAGTGAAAGGAATAATTTTATTGCTTTATCTTTAAATACATTTACATATGTACCATTCTTATTTGATATACTACTTTCTGTTATATAATAATCGTAAGTACCTGGTAACATATTTTTTTCAGTTATTTCTGTATCATCTGTTACCCCACCATTAAATATCTCATTATCAAATCTTTTAACAACAAATATAGAACCTGTTAAAGTATTATTTGCCGTATCTTTTTTGGTAAGATTCATTTTGTAATTTAAGGTATTTCCAACCTTTAAAACAGTTTTTGGAATAGCTCCATCTTGTGTTTTTAAAGAAACTAAGCTAATAATTGCTTTACCTTCCTTGGTTGCATCTACATTAGTATTGTCCTTATATACATGGAAATGTTTATCAGCAGCTACTGTACTACCAAATTCTGTTCCGTTTTCATCAGAAACATATGTAATTGTTCCATCTCCAGTAATCTTTAAATATACAACTATTTTGTATCCTTCTAATAAATTATTATATATTTCACTTGCTGTTTCAATTTCTGTTATTTCAAATTTATAAATACCAGCACTCACATCTTCTTCTGAAACAGATGCTAAACCATCTTTATCTGTTACTACTGTTTTTGTATTACCACTTATTGAATTTGTAATATTAAATTTAACATTTGGTATATTATTCTCTGAATTTGCTACAACTTTATGTATTCCAAATTCCAATTTAAGTGGATTTTTAACCTCTACTCGTATTGTGTAAATACTATTTGATTCTTGTACATATACTTTTACAAATCTGCCCATTGGTCCTGATGTTGCAACTAAAGTATCTGTATCTTTAGGGTCATCAATATTACCTTTTCTCCATTCATAATAACTTGTTGAATCTTCAAATTTACTATTTGTTAAAGTTACTTTTCCATTACCATAAACTTTAACATAAAGCTTTAAGTATCCATCTTCTAAAATATTGCAATATTTTGTTGCTGGAGAACTAGTTTCTTTAATATAGTAAATATAATTTCCAGCTAGCATTCTGTTTTCAGTTACTTCTACTTTATCATTAACAGCATCATCAAATATTTTATCATTTGAATTTGTTGAAACAACTTGTCTTCTTACTTTAAACTTAGAGTTAGCAAGTGATTTTCCAGTTGTATCTTGTTTTACAATATCTAAATTATAAGTAACAGGGTTTACAACATTTATTACTAAAGTCTTTTCTGTACTTGCTGTACCACGAGAATCTACACTAACTGATATACATGAATCATTATTTATTTTTTTGCCATTTCTTGTAGTTATATCACCTTCGTATAATTCATAATATTTTTCTGAACCAACAAAGTTACTGTTTGTAATAGTTAATCTACCATTTGCATCTAGGTGAACATATACTTTCATATATTTTCCTTTTAAAACATTAACATATTGTGCACCTGGTTTAGAATTATTATTTGTAGGTGTAGAATTTTCTGTAATATAGTATATGTAATTTCCAGCACGCATTGGAGTTTCATTAATTATTTTTAGCTCTTCATTATTTAAAACTTGTGTTACATTTCCATCTGAATCTTCTCTATAAGCTGTAAATTTACTTCCATTTACATCTGTTTCAGCCGCATTCTTTTTAATTATATTAAAGTTATATCTTGTAGGGTTTTCAACCTCAACATTTACAACACTTACTTCATTTGCATCTTTTACAATACTTATATCTTTTACAAATTTATAAGCTACATCGCTCTTATCCAAAACATTATAACTACCATCTTTATTTATTGAGCAAACTTGGAATTTCAAGCCATTATTTTCTTTTAATGAAATAGCTCCATTTTTATCTACAGTTAAGCTTAATTTAATAGCTTTATCTTTGAATACATTTACATATATACCTTTATTATTTGTAATGCTCTTTTCTGTTATATAATACTCATATTCTCCTGGTAAAATACCGTCTTCTGAAACTTCAACTTTATCAGTTACTTCACCATCAAATACTTTTTCTGAATTTCTTTTAACTTCAAATAAAGCTCCGGTCAATTCTTTGTCATTAGAATCTTTCTTAATAAGATTGATCTTATATTTTTTAGTATTTGAAACTTTTAATGCTACAGTTGGAATTTCTCCGGCTTCTGTTTTTAGTGAAATTAAATTGATTAAATGTTTAGCTTTATTATCTGCAAGTACATCACCTTTATAAATGTGGAAATACTTATCAGATGGTACGGTACTACTAAATTCAGTTCCATTTTTATCTGAAACGAACTTAATTGATCCATCTCCAGAGATTTTCATAAATATTTTTATTTTGTAATCTTTAAATAAGTTATTAAATATTTCATTATCAGATTCAAGCTCTGAAACATTATATTCATAAATTCCTGCTGGTACTTTATCTGCTTCATATGTAATAGTACCATCTTCATCTGTAGTAAATTCTTTCTTCCCACAACCCCACCAAGTATAATTTTCAATTTGGAAATTAATATCTTTTAATCTTGTGTTTGAGGTTGCATCTTTTTTATAAATCTTAAATGCCAACTTTACTGGATCATATACATTAAAGTTAATTGTATATACATGATCACTTTCTGAGACATTTACATTAACAAACATTCCCATAGGACCATTTGTTGTAACTTTTTCATCAGTGCTCTTTGGATCATCAATATTACCTTTATACCATTCGAAATATCCAGTTGTTTCAACCCAATTACTATTAGCTAATCTAACTCTTCCATCTCCATCTACAATTACATATAACTTAATATATTGATTTTCTAATATATTAGTAAACTTACTATTTGGAGCTTTAGTTTCTGTAATATAGTAAATATATTTACCAGCAAACATTGCACTTTCAATTACTTCAGTACTGCTTGTAGCAATACTTTCGAATTTCTTTTCATTTGTACCAATTGCTGTATTTCCATTTGTCATAGCAACTTCTCTTCTAACTTTAAATTCAGCGTTTTGTAATGTTGAATTACCAGAAATATCAGCATTTAATTTTGTAATGTTCAAACCATAACTTATTGGGTTAACAATATCTATATCCAATTCTTTTTCAAACTTAGAACTATATACATTACTTATAGATACTGAAACATAATCTTTCAAATAATCTGAATTTATTTTTACACCAGATTTTGGATTGCTTACTTCACCTTCGTATAATTCATAATAATTATTTTCAGGATTTGAATATTTATTTACAACAGTCAAATTACCATTAGCTTCATATTTTAAATATACTTTAAAGAATTTTCCTCTTAAAACATTAATATATTGAGCACCTGGTAAACCAGTATCAGAATTTGGAGGTGTTGCTGTTTCAGTAATATAGTATTTATACACTCCAGGCTTGTCTGGTTTTTCTGTTAACACCTGAGAAGGTTGATCAGTTAAAATTGGTGTCAATGTTCCATCTGTATTTTCTCTTATTACTGTAAATCTACTTCCTGAAACTGCAGTTTTTGCTGCATTTCTTTTTATAATTCTAAATTGATACTCAGCAGTATTATCCATTATTACTTCAACAACACTTGTTCCTGTTTCACTTTCACTAACTCCAATTTTTCTTACTAAACTATATTCCTTATCATTTTTGTCCACTAAAGTATATGAACCATTCTTTAATTTATAAAGTCCAAATGAATTATCTACAATTTTTACTTTTTTGTTAGTTTCTGCTTCAATTTCGAATTTAATTACACTATCCATTTTTGTTAATCCCTTTGGAACGCTATATTCACTTAATGTTACTTCATAAACAGTTCCAACAGAATCTATTTCCATACCTTTAATAATAATTTCACCGTTTTCATCAACAGTATATAATCTAGTTCCATTAATAAATTTACCATTTTCATCAGTTACAGCTCTTTTAGTTTCTTTATTTATTATTGATATTTTAAATTGAGCATTTGCAACAATTTGATTTGGATTTACATTTTTAACATACTTTTTAAGATCAAATGTAAATATTATAGGTCCACTTGGGTTTTCCACTTCAACTACGATGTCTGCTACATTTGTTTCTGTATTATTTTCAACTTTTATTGTTACGTTAAACATTTTTCCATCTTTATTTGTAAGAGTTATTGTTTGCTCTGTATCATCACCATTAAGTACATTAATATATCTTTGCTCTTTACCAATAGTTAATAATACACTTGCGAAATATGAGCTCTTAACGTGGTTTTGATATGATGTAACACCTTTTCTAACTTCCAATTGTATTGGATCTGTTAAGCCAATTTCATAGTCTGTATTATCTCCAATACTTTTTTCAGTTAATGTATAATTATCCACTTTATCGCCTTTTTCTGTTGATATATAACCATCACTGTCGCTAAGTCCATTAATATTACTTATACATACAGCCGATTTATCACTTGTAACAATTGTGTCATTAACTTTTTCTTCAGCAGTACCTTGGCTAGTTTTTTGTGTCATCACTCTGCCGAAAGTTACTCCACCTAATGGTTGGCTAGTTCTAACTCCATCTGCATCAACACCATATTTTAGTAAAGAAATTTTATATTTTCCTTCAATTCTGTGTGGGTTTTCTACAATTAATTGTATACTTGTAGCATCTGTTGTTCCTTTTGTAATTCGAACTTTTATATCAATATCTTGTCCGTCAATATTTTTTGTTATTACAATTTCCTTGTACTTTTCATTACTTATTAATTCATTTGATGCAATATCAATTGATCTAGTTTCACTTCCAATTGTTAAAGAAACTCTTTTTACATAATGTAATACGTTTTGACTTTGAACAACTGTTGATCTTGTAATATCAATTTTTATTTTTTCACTTAGACCCTTATAATAATCCTCATTATCTCCAGTATTGCTTTCAACCAATGTATAACTATCAGTATCGTCATTGTCGAAATCTTGTTTAGTTATATTAATCTTTCCAGTATTATTATCTCCCCATATTGGAGTTGGACTTGTCGCACTTGTTGTTATCACATGTGGATGTTGTTCAGAAACATTTACATATTTACCATCATATAATGTTTCAACATTATCGTAACCATTTAAAGAAGCCTTTATCATATTAAATGTAACTCCACCTAATTGTGTTGTTGTGCCATCTTCATTTACTCCTAATTTTACTAAATTAAGCATATATGAACCTTTTTGGTTCTTTTCATTTTCTGTAACAATTACTTCAAGTATAGCATTAGCATATATTTTATTTCCAACTTGTAGTACTAAATTTCCATCTGTATCTCTAACAACTGTTGCTGTTAAAGTTTTACCATTTCCAGCAAATTCATCTGGTATTGAATATCCTACCGGAGCTGAAGTTTCTTTTATATTTACTGTAAAAACTTCACCCTCAACCATAGAAATTTCATTTCCATCTGCATCAGATAATATTTCTATCTTACCACGTGCATTAGTTATATCTCCACTTTTTGGTGATTTATACACCACTTCATCGCCCCTGTTAATTGTAATATCAAATACTGCATTTGCTATTGGTTTTCCACTACCATTATTTTGTTTTCCATATTTATGAACATGTAAACCAAATTTACCAACAGAAATGTTATTTTCTTTAACAGTTACTAAATTATTTTCAATGACATAATCACCATGATCTTCATTTTCTAATATATAACCATTCTTTTCATCATTTAATTTAGATCTTACATAAAATGTCTTAGTAGCTTCAGATATCTGATATCCTGGTGGTGCTTTAGTTTCTACTACATCAATTTTATACATTTTTCCTTCATCTTCAATATCGATAGATTTATTTAATGTAATCAAACCATTTTTATCTGATGTAGCGCCTGTTTGTTCAGCTAAAACTTTATTTGTAACGTTATCTGTAACTTTTATATTAAATACTGCTCCTGCTAAAGGTTGTGATCCATTTGCAGTTTTAATAACTTTTAATCCAAAGCTACCTTTTAATTTTGGATTTTCAACAGTTATTTTAATTCGTTTTTCGGTATTTCCAACCTTTTCTAAAGCAATTATTATTTGCAATCTAACATCATTAACAGTTTTAGTTATTGTTTTAGTTGGTTCAGTAGCCGAAACTGTAACACTATCACTGCCAACTGTTAAAGTAGCAGATTCAACAGATTTATAAGTTACACTTCCATCTTTTTCTGATTTTTTATGTACTGTTAAGTTAATTTCATCTTTTATTCCACAATAATATCCACTATTATTATAAGCTTCATCTTCTTTTAAGGTATATTTATCATCAGTACCAATATTATTTAAATCCATATCATTTACAGTCCATATTTTTGAAGCAACGCTTTCATTTGTTGATATTACATATGGATTATTTTTAGAATACTCATTACCTTTTATATCTTTCAATGGTGAACCATCAACTGTTGCTCCAATTAAATTAAATTTAAATCCACCTAATTGTTTTGTAGTTGTATCTTCAGATGATGTCCTACCTCTCTTAACTAATTCAACACTATATCCACCTTCATCAGTTTCCTTAGTATTTTTAACTTCAAATTCGAAAGTTTGTGTTTTTTCATCAAATGTAATTCCAGCATCTTGTAATGACAACTTTTGACCGTTTCTTATTACGCAAGTTTCTGAACTTACATCTTTAACAATTAATGAATTACCTTCCTCAACAAATTCTACTGGTATTATAATTTTTCCATTATATTTAACATATCCATTTGGTTCATCTGTTTCTTCTAGTACCCAATAATATCTTTCTCCAATTTGATCTTTATCAATTTTTATGTTTTTAACAGAAATTATACCATTTTTGGTTGATAATTCTTTTCCATTATCACTCCAAATAGCAGATTTTTCTGAACTACTATTTAAGAATACATATGCTGGATATAAATGGAATACTCCCTCATTAAATGAGTTATCATCCCAATAACCATAAGATATTCTAAATTTAGCTGTTTCATTAATTCTTGTACCATTTTGGTCTTTTTTAATTAATCGTATGTTATAAGTACCATTTTTAGGTGTATTTTCTACCTCAACATTAATAGCCTTATTTGTAATTACAACGTTTTTTGCGCAGTTATTATCATCCGATTTTTGCTCTGCTTTTAGCACATACTCATCACCAGATTTTATTGATGTTGCAGTAAATGTTACTATTCCTATTGGAGTATATCCTGTTGGAGCTTCAGTTTCATTAATAGTTATTCTATATGTTTTTCCAACTGATTCAATATTTAATTTATCACTTGGTATTGTAATTTTTCCTTTTGAATTTGTTATCAATGATGCAGTATTTTTATAAATGTCTTTACTTCCATCGTTAATTGTTATATTAAATTTAGCTCCAGCTAAAGGTGTAGTTGTTCCTTTAATATATTTTATTAAATTAAATTCAAAACTTCCCTTCATTTCATTTGGAACAGTTACTGTTACAATATTATCTTTTACAGCTATACTTACAGTTGCCTTTTTTCCATTTTGTAAAGAAACTTGTTTTCGTGTAGTTCCATCTTTAAATGTTGCACTATCTACATAATATGTATTTGAATCTGCATCAAATTTCTTGTTTACAACAAATTCAACACTTTCTGATAATTTAACAAGATTGCTATTTTTTGGTAATTTAACCTCTGTAATTGTGTATGTATCAGGTGTATCAACATTATCTTCATTTATAGTTTTAGCATTATTGCTATCAAATACAGATGCTAAACCTTGGCTATTTGTTGTGTAATCTTTGGCAGTATTTGCACCATCTTTAACACTAAATGTAACACCTGAAACTGGAGAATTATTATCTGATGAATTTACTTTGCGTAATTTTAATTGATATTTTCCAGGTTCGGTTTTTGTGTTTGGTACTTTGACTGTTATTATATTACCAGAACGTTCAATTTTTGCTGTAACCTTTACATTGTTTTCCAATGATACCTGTATGCTATCTACTACTGAATTTTCGTTAAAAGATACAGAATTTATAGTCCATTTTGTTCCATTATTTTTTGTTTTTACATATACTGTTATAGAATCTTTTAGTTTAATTAAGTCATTATTTCCTACGCTTACTTCTGAAATTTCATATTTAAATGTTTTATCAGTACTTTGTGGTACTACTTCTCCATCTACAACCAATACTGTACCTTTTGAACCTGCCTCAGAATTTTCGCTAGCAGTTACATATCCACCTTTACCGTTGACATTAAATTCAACTCCAGGAACATATTGATCATTCTCATCTACTTTTGCAATGTATAAAGAAAATTTTTCTGGTTCATTTGGATATGTAATACTTAGTTCGTTTACATCAAAGTTAATTTTTATTCCTAAATTTTCATATCCTACTTTGTTAGATCCTACCAAAACAAATGCATTACTTTTTATAACATTTACATTATACTGACCACTACTACTTAATGTGAATTCAATAGGAATTACTAATGGTGAACTATTTTTTATATAATCTGTTGGAGCTTCAATTTCAGTAATTTTAAGATAATATGTCTTACTTGATGCGCTTCTATTTATAAAGTTTTGAGGTATTTTAATATTTTCAAGGTTAATCACACCATTAATTGTAGAATTTATTTTTGAAATTTCATTGCCATCTTTGTCACTTATTTTATCAATTTCTGTTTGACAATTCTTGTCTTCATACAATCCAATCGAGAATTTTGCTTGTTTATCTTTAATTAAATCGCCTTCTTCGTTAACTTTAATTAAATTTATTCCCCAAGTTGGTATTTCATTTCTCCATGTAACAGTTATATCTCCACTATCACCTGCATTTTGTTTAAGCTGAATTGCAACAACATAATCTTTAAAATAACTTTTTGAAGAATATTTTGATTTTAAATATAATGTTTCTCCAGGAGTTAAATATTCCTCTCCATCAATACCTGTAAATGTCGCTGTTATATAATCAATTTCATATTTATTTGTATCTGTATTTAATCGTTTTTTAATAGTTATTCCTAATTCTGTTCCATCTAAGCTTTTATTTAATCCTAAACTTGCTTTTGTTTCTTTTATAACATAGTGATCTGTTTTATCTACATCATTTATTGTAACCATACCACCAGTTATATTTTGAATTTCTGATGCTTTTGTTGTTACAGATGATGTGTTTTCAGAACCATTGTTTATTTTTTTAGTTACACTATATACTGCACTAGCTAAAGCATTTTGATATGTTGCTTCTGTTGAAGCGTAGTTATCTTTTTGTGTATCTGTTAGACTTTTCTTTACTATGTTCATTTGGTATTGTCCTGATGGTATTTCGTCATCTTTTACTATAAATATAATTTTTTGCTCAACATTATCTCCTTTTTGTGATTCAACATTAATATATATATGGTCATCTAATATTGTTTCAATTGACTCTCCAGAACTCCATACAAGCTTTTTGTAATATTCTCCATCATTCTCGTCATACTTATTATCATCATTTATATCAATATATGCATATATATCTTTTATTCTGTTCTTTTTCTCCAGATTTCCATATGAATAAACTTCTTTTGTAATTTCAAGTTTAATCTTATGTTCATATTTTGTAAATCCATTTGGTGGATCACCCTCTTGTAATTCATATATATCAGATACTGTTTCATTACGTATAATCACAGTATTATTTATTTTTGTAAGAGCTCCATGCTTTGTTGTTATATCAATTGCTTTCTCTTCTCGTTCTGTCGTAATATCAATGTCACTCGTAGTTTTATCTGTTATGGAGTTTCCTGTAAATTTTACTCCTCCAATATATTTTTCTTTATTATTTACATCATCAATATTTCCCACTTTTGCTATATCTATTTCATAATTTCCTTTTATAGCATCATTTGCAATAGAAAATATTAGTGTATTAGTTGTTGGCAATATAATAGCTGCGCCGAAACTATTTACTACGTATTGATAAAAATTATATCTACTTTCATCCTCAAATTGTGGATCTTTAATTGCATTACCATAATTTCCTGCACCAATTAGCCAAAATAGTACATAATGACCATCCGCAGTTAATTCATTATCTGGACTCCAATCATTATAAGAACCTGAAAAAGTAATTCCAGTATCTAATGTGCCCTTATCTACATTATAATTTCCTGAATCAGTTAAATACTTATATTTCCTAAATCCTCCCTGTGAAAAACAACCTAACTCCTTATATTCTTTTAGATTTCTTAAAACATTATGTACTATTGCAGGCATGAATGAATTATAAAAGAAATCCGTACCACTTACGCCATTAGCATCAGTTTCTTTACCATATGGAGAGTTGTTTAATGTAATTCTTGCCATACGTGTACCTTTTATCTTAAGATTACTTTCTGAGTCTATACCCAAATCCTGCCATTCAAATGCAAACTCAAATAATATTAAACTATCCTCATTGCTTTTATAACCATCTAATGGCTCTTCATGAAATACAAAAAACCTTGTTGATATCATTGCCTTGTCTAGTGCAACATTTTGTTGATCTATAAGCTTCAATTCATCTCCAGATGTTATTTCTTTATTAGCAGGGAATAACTTTATAAAATCATACAAACTGTTAGGATTTTCCATTTTTTTATAATCATCTGTATATATGTTTCCTGCATAATCAGTCCAGCCAGATATATATTTAAATTTTGCTCCACTAACTAAAGAATCTTTTATTCTATTGTATTCTTCTAACATATCATTTTCAGTTATTGGATCTTTTTTCTCTATATCTTCACTAATATTTGTTATGTCTGCAGTACTACTTTTTCCAAAATACAAACCATATTCTTTTGAATTTAACGGATCTAATATTTTGGCTTTTAATGTTGCTTCATTCCAATTACCGTTTTGCTCAAGAGCTATTTCACTTATATATTTTCCTTTTTCTTCTCCATTTTTCATAAATTTATTTTTATCTGAATTTTCACTAATTGGAGTCAATGTATTGCTGTTTTTATTATATTGTACTATATAGCTACTAGATACGCTTGACAATGTAGCCTTACCATCTTTATCAATATGTACTTTAGCATAAATATATACACTTTCATCATCAAATATACCTGATGTCATTATTAATTTATTTGAATCATCTAAGTTTTCTCTTATCCATATATATACGTCATTATTCTTTTTTACACTTATTGATGGACTATTTTCAGTTCCCTTTGTAGAAATTGACATTTGTCCATTAAGAATTGCATTTTCATTTCCTGGTCTATATGACTCTTTATCTGAAAACCAATAATCCACATTAATTCCACTACTAGAAAAACTTATTCCCTCTAAATCTGAATAGAATAATTTTGTTAAATTCAATTTAACATCTATGCTGTCTGGATCTACAATTGTCGCTTTTAAACTTGTTCCGTCCAGCTTTACTTCTTTTACATAATTTGTTTTTTCTGTAGCAGGCACAAATTTACTACCAGATTTTTGCAACTTATATGTTTTATTTGTATCTGGATAATCTATTTTTACAGATAATGTAGGTGAAACTGTTATTTTAGCAACTATGTAATTATTTTCGTTTTGGAAATATCCTTTTGAATATCCATCTACTTTACTTTCTTTAAAATATACATACTTTGTTGTTGTTTCATCGTAATATGCTGTAAATAATTTTGGTATACTACCTGTATTAAATTCAGTAGGATTTCCTGATAGTACTTTAGTTTCATATGTGTCTGATACCCAATATTGAAATGTAGCATTAACATTTTTATTATCAGTATTAATTTTAGTTATATCTAAACTTATTTCTCTAGGTTCAGGGTTATCCTTTAAATTAAATATGCCTTCTAATCCATTTACTGTTACTCCATACTCTTTGCCATCTGAATCCTTTATTTTTCCCCATGTTACCTTACCACTATTATCAATAGAAATTGTAGCATAGCTATTTCCATCAAATTTAGCTTCATATCCAGTTACTTTTTGCTCTTCTAAATATAATCTATAACTTTTTCCTCTTTCTAAATTACTAATAGTAACTTTATTTCCGCTATTTGCAACTATTTGACCATTTTTTATTGATGAGTTACCATCTTGAGTTGTTAACTTATACTTGAAGGTTGCATTTACTTTTTTATTGCTGTTTCTTGAGCTCACTTTGTTTACACCAAATGAGATTGTACCAATATTATCATTAGCAACTTGGAATGCCCATATTGGTCCAATTTTTTTACCTGTTCCATCTAAGCTCATATCTGGATCACCATTATTTATTGTAACTCCTGTTGAACCAGCATTTTCAATTCTCCAATATTTATTAGTACTACTTGTGCTTACTACATGTCCTCTGTTTTTTTCTTCTATTATTCCCATATTTATCAGAATATTTGCTGCTTCATTTGCATTTGTAGTGCCTAAATTTCCTATACATATCCAAGCATGGTTTTGTTTTCCTGTTGACCAATCTCCACTTCTCCATTGTGAACCATATGATATTATAATAGTTCCCATTGGAAGTTCTCTTTTCGTTGTTCCATCATAGTATTGATAATATCTTAAATTAGATGTAATTGGATCATTCACTTTTAATACATTTATTTTTTGCCCATCAACAGTAAGCTTATCTTTATACTTATATATTGAATACGTATCACTATTTGATTTATTATATGGTATATCTACTATTTTTTGAGTTGATGTATCATATTTCCAATATTTTAATTGAGACCAAGCTTGTTTTGCACCATTACCATTTACAAACCAATCCATAGTTTGTTCTGGTATGTTCTTTCCATGTCCATCAAGAATTTGAAATCCTGATATATTATTTACTCCGCTCTTAACTAATGCAGATTGTACAAGTTGAGAGCAGTCCAAATTCGCTCCCTTCACAACTTTATTATCAGGCTCACCATACTTATCACCTAAGAATATTGCAGCATTTTTTACTATATCTTTTCCATTCAATTTAAAAGTACCATTCGTAGTTCCTTTTATGCTTGGATTTAGATTTTCAAGTTTCGTATGAACCTTCCCATTCGCATCTTTTATACTTATAGTCTCTTTATTATCCTCCGTCTGCAACGAATTTGTTTTAAAAAGTTGCTCTTTAGTTGAAAATACTAATACAGCTATTGCACAAACAATAACTGCAAATATTAACAACTTTTTATTCTTTAAATTTTTGAACTTATCTTTCATAAATTTTATGCTCCCTTCAAACATTTTTCGTATTATTCATAATTTTAAAGATTTATTTATAATAGTCAAATTAAAATATAATCATCATATTTTATATTATTTCTAGGGATTTTATACTTTGAGCTACTTTTTTAAAGTATATTACACTTATATTACATTTTTGCTCTATTTTTGTTACAAAATGTCAAGTTTCAATTACGCCATAATTCCGTAGAAAATATCATGTCTTTTTACTTTTCAAGATCTTTTTTCCTTTCAGGACCGTCCCTCTTTTTCTTCCTCCAGGACCGTCCCCGTTTTGGTTAACGTAAAAAAGAAGAAATTCATTTATGAATTTCTTCTTTTTTTGTTTTTTAGCTTATGATGCTTTTATATTCTTTTCATTACTTTTTTCTTAATAGCAACACCACCTGTTATTATAATTGCTATTGCTACTAGTCCTATTGATGCATATAGTATGTAGTCTGTTCCTGTTTTTACTGTTAACATTACTGGGGCGTCGTCTATGTCGTCTTCACCTGGGACGTTGTTGCCTGGTGTTGAGTCTATATCTGGTACTCCGTAAGCGTTATGATCTTCTTGTATTTCTGCTGTGTTTATCTTTGTACCCATGTTATCCAAACTATTTACCCATGTTAATAGTATTTCTACTTCTGCACTTTCTCCAGGTTGTAATGTTGTTCCGGCAAGCTTGTCTGTTAATAAATCTCCGTTTTCTATTCTCCAATCTGGGTTGTCTTCTTGTACGAATTTTAGTCCATCTGGTACATCATCTCTTATTTCTTTTGCTTCTCCGGCTATTTTTCCTTCGTTAGTCACACGAATTTTATATCTAAATTTAACAGTTATATCTTCTATTTTGCTTCTTCTTAAATCGACTTTTACTACTTCTTCTGGATCATCTTCTGCTTTATGTCCTGTTTCTGTTACTACTGTTTTTCCATCTTCTATTACAATTGCTTGTGATACCCATTTGCGTAATGCTAAGTCAAATTGATTTGATTGATTTCCTACTTGAATTAATGTTGTTATATCTTCCATATTGTAATTATCTTTCTTTACAATTGCCTCTATAGGCTCTTTTAATGGCATATATCCTTCTGGTGATTCTGTTTCTACTATATAATATGTTGTTTGAACTTTATCCCAATCATATTTATATACTTCAGCATTTGTTATTTCATCTATTACTTTATATTCAACTTTGTTCAAAGCGTCTTCACCAAATTCTAGTCCTGTAAATTCTGCTTTACCATCTTCACCAGATACTACTTCAACATCATTTCCTTCAGTATCCTTTAAGAATACTTTATTTTCAGCATTTTCTTTGCTTGTTGCAATTTTAAAGTGTGCACCTGCTAAAGCTTTTCCTGTATCTTTATCATATTTATATAATCCAACTCCGCCTGTGTGAACTTCCGGCTTTTCAGATTCAATAGTACTTCCATTTCCATATGTTAATGTTGCTTGGTTTGGTACAGATTGATTTAAAGCTATTATATTTCCATTAGCATCTAATGCATATTTAGTATAAAATTTTACTTCTATAAGCTTACCAATATTTTGTTTTATTGTTTCAGATAAGGCTTGATTTTGTCCAATAAATGTTATTTTTAACAATCTTGTTCCTTCATCATAATTTACTTTATAATCTGTTCCTTCAACTAAATCCGCAACTGAATCTTCTCCATCTTTAATTTTAACAGAAGCTATACTGTCATATACTAATCTTTCATCTATTGTATCTGATATTTCATAAATAGAATATTCATCTACACCTTGTGGTAATGATACTTCTATTACCCAATCATGTAATGATTGTTTAGCATCTTCCACATTTTCATATTTATCTTTTACTATATTATAATAATATCCAGAACTTTGATTTTTTACATCTTTTACCCCTTTATGAATTGTAGGTTCTACTCTATTTTCTGCTTCAACTAATATTTCATCTTCTTTAACATCTACCAATTTTGCATTTGCTATTGTTGTAGATTTATTTGTTTTTAAGCTATATGTTTCACCATCAGCATTTAATTCCGAAACAGCTGTAAATGTTATTGGCCCATCTAATCCAAGATATCCTTCAGGAATTGTTGTTTCTTCAATTTTTATTTCATATGTTATTCCTGCTTTAGCAATATTAATATTTTCAATTAATATTTTACCTTCTTCAACAAAAATTTCTTTTGTTCCATCAATAGCATTTCCTTCACCATCTTTAACAAACTCATTAGTTCCTTTGTTTAATATTGAAATTTTAAATCCTGCTCCATCTAAAGGTGTTTCTGTTCCTTTTATATATTTTACTAAGTTGAAATCAAATGAACCATATTTTTCAGGGTTTTCAACTTCAAGTGTTATAGTATTTGTAGATTTATCTAATGATAATGTTGCTTTTACTGCTTGATTATGTATTGATTTGCTAAATACAAGTTTTCCGTTTTTTTCAGTTGCTTCTTTTCCACCAACTGTTAAACCTACACTTTCAACATTATAATCGCTGTTTTTATTAACAGTAATTTTAATTTGCTCTGTAAATCCTAAAAACATATCTGTATTATCTGCACCAACATCTACTTCTTTTAAAGTATATGTATCTGCTATAGCAACATCTTTTATCGCAATAGTATCATTCCAAATTGATACTGGTGTTGTTGCTGTAATAATTTCACTATAATTTGTTTCAGATAAATTTTCTGTACCACGACCTAATTGACCATTTCCTATGTTTCCTCCGATCAAATGGAATTTAGCACCTGCAACTGCTGTTTGTGTTCCTTTTTTATATTTGATTAATTTTAAAGAATACTTACCATTTTTTTCTTTGTTTGGAACTGTAATTTTTATATTACTTCCAATTATCTCTGCAGTTACTTCTGCTTTTTCATCGTTTTCTAATGTTACTTCTTTTCTAGCAATTCCATCACTTCCAACTGTTCCACCTTCAAAAGAAACTGAATCTAATTTGTATGTAATTTGGTTGTTATCTGTTAGTCTTGTTTTTGTTACATTTACTTTTAGTGTGTCTTTAATTTTGTAATAATCATTTGCTTTATTATTTAAGTTTATCTCTGTTATTTCGTATGTATCTGTAACATTGAAGTTATCTTTATCAATATTAACTTCAAGTTGGTTTCCATCTTTATCTTTTACATATGTAAATCCATTGCTTCCTGTAGGATCTGTTGTTACATCATTTACCCTAAATGTTACTCCAGATATTGCTTTTTGAGTATCTTTGTCAATTTTTGAAAGCATTATTTTATATTTTCCAGGTGTAATTACTGTGTTTATAAACACATCATTTTCTTCATCTGCTACATAGTCTTTTCCTTCTTCTAGTTCATTCCATAATGAAGTTTCTGAAGTTCTGTAATATGCTTTTACTTCTCTTACTTCATATTCTATTTCTTTGTGGTTTTCATCATATTTTTCTTGATTTTTCCATGTTGCCATATCGTTACCAATTACAGATTTTGTATCACCAATTTTTGTTGTTTCACCTTTTTTATATAATTCCATGTCAACTCTATATAAATTAGGATTTGTTACATTTTCCCATTGTTTTGATTTAGCAACTACTTCTGTTACAACATGAGTATTTGTTAATATTATTACACCATTTTCAGTTGTTTTATTTACTGTATATCCATATGGAACTACACTTTCCTCTACAGTATATTCAGCTGTATTACCATTTATATTTTTAGGTAACTTATCCCATGTATGTTTCCAATTATTTGCTTCAGTTAATGTTACTGGGTTTTCTACTCCATCTTTTTCGTATTTTACCCAATTACCATCTTTTTTGTATTTTAATTCAACTTTTACTGAACTTGGTCTTACTTTATTTTCATCATTATTATCTACCCAACGTTTTTCAACTGGTACTAATATAAGCTCTGAATCTTCAATTGTTAGTGTAATTGTTACCTCATTGTTTTTTATACTTGCATTCATTACTACATCAATATCTTCATTATTGCTATCTTTAACAGTAATTTTTTGCTCTTCAATAGTTTTTGAATTTGATAAATCAATTTCTTTTGTTTCATTATTAATTGTTAGTTTTGCTTTACTTGCACTTGCTTTATAATTCTTATATGCTTTTTCTACAACTAAATCTATGTCATATGGATATTTGCTGTATTTACCTTCATTTGCTCCAAGGCTCTTTTCATTAATTTTATATGTATCTGTTTTTTCATAATTGTCTTTAGATACTGTTATTAAATCACTACCTGTTGTTTCTACATCTTTTGTTACGCTTGCATATCCACCATTTGAAGTTGCATCCATGTCAGTTTCTACAGTTTTTCCAGCTGTTCCTGTTGTTTGATCAACATTTAGTTTTGCTGTTCTACCAAATACCACTCCATCAAGAGCTGTTCCATCTGTTCCAATCTTTTTAATATTTACTTTATATTTGCTTGATATAGGTTGTCTTGGATTAACAACACCTATATAATAAAATGCTTCATTTGTTTCAGTATCATAAGTTCCTCTTAATGTTATTTTATAAATAAATCCATCAGCACTAATTTCTACTGCTTGTTCTGTTCCAGGTTCATAATCATACTCAGTTGCATTTATACTGTTGTTTTCATCACCACTCCATACTTTGTATTTATTTGTCTTTAAGTTTATATATAAATTTTTCTCGCCAACATGCATTGTAATACTTGTTGCATGTGCTTTATTTGTATATTCCTCTTCACCTTTTCCAACTTTTAAAGTTATAGTCTTATTTAATTTAACATATGAACTTCCTTTGTCACCTAATTCTGTTTCTGTTAATTCATATACATCTGGTGAACTAGAGTAATTCTCTACTGGTACTGTAACAAAATTATCATTATCCTTTTCAATACCTTCTGTTACACATATTACTCCTCTATCATTTGTTGTTTGTTTCTCAGTAATATTAGGTTTTATATTGTGATAATCATCTTTTATTACATTATTCTGATTTAATGTTACAGTTCTGTTAAATGATATTCCATCAAGTACTAATCCACCTTCACCTGTTTTTGCAAGATTAATTTTATACTTTCCTGGCTCTGGTGTTTTTTCATTATTTACAAGCATTTCTATACGTCTATTACTATATACTTTTGCTTGCACGCTTGAATATGTTTCATCACCTAATTTTATACCTATTATATCATTACCCAAAAAATCTTTTGTTTTAATTGCTGTTGCACTATATTCTATACCATTTTTCAAGTCATCAGGAATTTCATAACCATCTAATGTTTGTACTTCCCTAATATTTATTTTTAATCTGTCTCCCTCTTTAATTTTAAGGTTATCTAATTGAATTCTTCCTGCATCTTCCCCTTTACCAGTTATATCAGGATTTTCTTCTGTTGATTCATATAATGGATCTGTTTCGCCTTCTTTTGTCACTTTAATTGTAAACTGTACGCCATCTAAAACTTTTGAATTGCCATATTTTGTAGTATATTGTTTATATAATCTTATTGAAAATACACCACTTCTTGAATTTGGTACTGTTACATTTATTGTATTTTGATCATTAGAAAATGATACTTTGCTATCATCACTTGAAGCACTTGAATTTATTCTATCTTCTAATTTTTCCTTATTTGTAATATTATCTATTACATATTTTTCACCAAATGAATATGTAATTTTTCCATCAGCTTGTCTTGTAAATGTAATTGGTATTATTATTGTCCCATCAAATATATTATAATCTGCATCTGAAATTGACTCTTCAGTAATTGCTATATAATTTGTTATTGGATCATTTTGTACTTCTGGCATTACTATATTTTGAATTCTTATATTTCCGTAGTCATCAGCTTCAACTGATGTTGTATACTCTTTATTTAAATTTTCACCATCTTTATTTACAAAAGTTGCTTCTGTTGCAAAAGTTTCATCTGTATAAGCCTTTATGGTAAAAGTTGCAGTTACAGGCGATTCGATATTATTTCCAGTATTTGAATCTGTTTTTAATAGGTTTAAATTGTATGTTGGTTGTTTATCTCTCCATGTGAATTTTATACTATAATCTCCTACAGAATTTTCTACTAGCTCTACAGCAACTATGTAATCTGCAAAATATTCAAAAGAAGTTTTATCATTTGAAATATATAGCTTTTCTCCAGCATGCACGTTAATTTCATTTACACTTTCTGATTCTTCATTTTGTGCTTTTATTAAAGTTAAATATTCAATTGTATATTTATGGCTTTCTTCTGATTTCCCTTTATGAACCTTCATTGTAAAATTAACATTATCCAAATTAAATCCTGGTATTGTTGAAATTTCTTTAATAGTATATGTATCAACTTTATTTATATCTGTAATTTCTACTTTATTAGTTATAGAAGATATTTGGTCTTTTTCACTTGTTATACCATTTTCATCAGGTATTGCTTTAGCTGTTTGTGAATTATCCTCATTGTCATTTAATATTTGTTTTACTTCAAATTTTGCACCTGAAAGAGTACTAATGTAATTATCGCTATCTTCTTTATCATCTTTTAGCTCTTTTTTTACTATGTCCATTTTATATGAACCATCTATTGAATCATCTCCAAGTACAAATAATAAATTTAATTCACTATATAATACATATACATTATCATTTATCTTCTTGAATTCTCTATTTCTATTTTCTTTTTCAACTGTTGTTATTTCCTCATCTTCAAAAGTGCCATTGTCATTTAAATCTACTCCAACTTTTACGCTATCTATAACATAAGTCTTATCTATTTGCGCGTTATTTGTAGCTTTAGTTACAAATATTCTTACTTTATGTTTGTATATATCAAATCCTGATGGTGCGCCTGTTTCAGTAATATCATATATATCTTGTTTATCAAGATTTTCTATTTGAACATTTTCATAAACATTGTCAATTCCATTTCCAGTTGTAGTAAAGTTTTCTTTTTTATCTGTACCATTAACTCCTTCGCTCTTTTGTTGCTCTATATTAAATATTGCTCCAGCTTTTGTTGTTGTATTATCTAGATTATCTCTAATATCTAATTCTCCAAAATTATCCAAATACTCTTTTTTTACTTTTGCTAAACCAATGTTGTAACTTCCTTCTATTGGTGGGTTATCTATTAACAAAGTCATAACTCCATGGTCTTTACTAAACGCACAATAAAAATTATAATTTGTATCTGTTGGATAATAAACAAGGTCTCCACTTTCTATCTTTTCATTTGTCATTTCTATTTCATTTTCTTTTGAGAGCATTCCCTTTTCATTCAAATTTTTATAAAATTCTACACTTCGTATTTTGCCTAGATTGCTTTCTTCTCGATTTTCGAATGTAACTTTAACATAAAATTTATTTACATTATTAAGTTTATATCCATCTGGTGCACTTTTTTCTTCTATCTCATATATATGAACCATTCCAGCAACATTTTCTACAACTTCCGGAATCAAATCTTTTTCACTTAAACTTACATATTTCCCATTTTCACTTGTAACTAATTTTGATTTGTTATCTGGATTAAATTCGTATCCCTCAATTGTTTTTCCATCTAGCGCGTCTTTATCACTAACAAAATAAGACGGGTCTTGTTTTGCAGATCTTATATTAAAATTAGCACCTTTTATTAAGTCTTTTTCAGATAAAGTTTTTTCACTATTAGTTGATTTTTTTCCTATTAGCATCTCAAAGCTATATTCATTGCTTGGATTTATTACTGGTATAATTATCTTTCCTTGATCATATTTAATTTTACCTGTTTTTACATAATTCGTTTTTAAACCTTCATTATTTTCCATAAGACCAGTAACTGTATTTCCTGATGTTTTAGACATTTGTACTAAATATGTTTCATTGCCCTGAAAGTCATCATATACTCTTGAAATAGAAATGTTTCCTTTATCATCAACAGATACTTCTAATACTATATATTTAAAAGTACCTTCCGATTCTCCTTCGAAATATCCTAAATTACAATATGGAATTGTTGAATTTTCTCTAATCCAAACATATCTTTTTGTTCCATATTTCATTCCTTTAATAGTTAAACTGCATTTTCCAGAAGAAGTTTCTTCTCGAAATCCTACATTTTCCATTCCAGAATTATATGGTTTATTATCCAAAGTGTCATATACCCAATAGTAAAACTCCGCACCATCTACATAATTTCCCTGCTCATTCGTTTTTTCAATTTCTACAGGAACATCAACTGTATTCTCTGGATTTTTCCATGTTACAGTTATAGCGCTTCTATTAAACTCGAATGCTACTTTATAATTAACACTATCTTCCGTATATGAACCACTGCTATTTATTCTTAACCATTTGCTTTCTGTATTATTTGATAATGATATTTCTTTTCCATTTGCATTAAGTCCATTTCCCATAACTTGTATTTTTGATATTCCATATTTTGCTTCATTTCCATCATAATATAATGATTTATATACTCTTAACTCTAATGTCCAGTTTTTATCCAATTTATATCCCAATGGAGCTTTACTTTCTTTAATAATATATGAATCATACTTTCCAATATTTTCTATTTTAATATTTCCATTTTTATCTGTTGTATTTTTAAAATATATTAAAGATTTATCACCACTTTTAGTAACAACTTTAGAATCTTGTCCAGAAGTATATCCAACATTTTTATTACCTGTTGCATTAATTTGTTGTTGTATGCTGAATTCAGCTCCATCAAGTGCATATTTATATTTTTCGTCTAAACTTTTATCTTTATCATCTTTAGAATCTTTTTTTACTATATTCATGTGATAACTTCCTGAAGGATTTTCTGTTATTTTCCATACTCTAATATATTTCATATTTTTCACATCATTATCATTATTTACATACCAACTAAAATTTCTTATTTTAACTTTATTTGTTGTTGCGTTTCCTTCAATATACCAGTATGGCGCACCTTGTAGACCATTTACATCTCTTTGATCTACATAAGCACTATTATACTCTGGTAAATCTATATTATATTGTTTTTTTAAATTATTTTTTAATGTATTATAGTCATTAGCTTTTCCTATATATATAAACACATGACCGTACATACTAGCATCACCATGTCCAGATATAACAGTACCAATTGGAAGTGTATCAACATTAGCAATTTTTTTATACCATTTCGTTTTTGTCCCATTAGAGCTTGTATATGATCCAATTTCCTTTGGTTCAAATGTTGTACCACTAAAATTATATCTGAAATAGTGTTGATTCCATCCAGCTGTATCTCCATTCTTTATTCCTGTTCCTCCACATGATGTAATAGCTGCATTTACTAATCCAGAACAGTCCTTTGGTTGATTTATAAATGTAACTGCTTTTTTTACCAACTCTGCACCAGTAAATGGATAATTACTTTGTTGTGCTTCACCTAAATTCGTCTTTACATTACTCGTATTATATTGTTTTATACTAATTCCTGATATAATTGCAAAAATTAAAATAATCGCACTTATTGTAATAACCTTTTTATTGATTATTTTATTTAATATATCTTTTTCCTTCATGCTAATTCTCCTTTCAAGTCCATTAATATTACTTTTTATTTTAATGATTTATTAATATAAGTCAAATTAGCTTATTTTGTAATTTTATATGTCTTTTTTACGGATTTTATCGTTTTTAGGTATTATTACACTTTTATTACATTTTCGTGCATATTTTATTACAATTTACTTTGTATATATTTTTTATTAATTCCGTAAAGATTTTTTCCATATTGAAAAGTATTGTTCCTGTAAATTTATATGATAATTTTTGCTTTCTTCAAGTATCTCATCTCAAAATAGGGACGGTCCTGAATTTTTATAAATTCAGTTACTAAAACAGCAAAAAATAAAGACGGTCTTTAAGGACCGTCCCCGTTTTAATATTTATTCTATTCCCAATCTACTAGTACTTTTTTCTTTATTATAACAATTCCAACAATTACTATTAATGCTGTTCCCAATATTATTGCTAAATATAAAGCTAGTTCATTACCTGTTTTTACTGTTAACATTACTGGTGCGTCGTCTATATCGTCTTCTCCTGGTACATTATTTCCTGGTGTTGAATCTCTATCTGGTACTCCGTAGGCATTGTGATCATCATCTATTTCTGCTGTGTTTATTAAAACTCCCATGTTGTTTTCACTGTTTATCCATGTTAATAATATTTCTACTTCTGCACTTTCTCCAGTTTTTAATGTTGTTCCAGCTAATTTGTCTGTTACTATTTTTCCATTTTCAACTCTCCAGTCTGGATTGTCTTCTGGTACGAATTTTAATCCTTCTGGTATGTCATCTCTTATTCGTGTTGCTTCTCCATCTATTTGTCCTTCGTTTGTTACACGAATATTATATCTAAATTTAACTGTTACATCATTTAATTTGCTCTTTCTTAAGTCAACTTTTACAATTTCTTCTGGATCATCTTCTGCTTTGTGTCCAGTTTTTGTTACTACTGTTTTTCCGTTTTCTGTTACTATGGCTTCTGTTACCCATTTACGTAATGCTAAGTCAAAGTAACCATTTTTTACTTTTATTGTAATTGTGTCTCCATCTAAGCTCCATGTTACATATCCATCTTTAGATACTTCTCCTTGTGCTAATTCTTCACCATCTACTGTTAGTTTTGTATTTTCTTCATCTAATTCAAAACCTTCATCTAATTCTTTTCCAACAGCTGTTAAATTTACTTCTCCTGTGTATAGCTCAAATCCTTCTGGTGCAGATGATTCTTTTATTTTGTATTCATCTTTTTGTCCATCTTCTGTTATTGCTTTTTCTGTTGCTAATGTTATTTCACCATTAACTGTTGTTTTTTCTTGATCATTTATTGTAAATTTTGTTTCTTTTTCTGATAATGGATTTCCTAATAAATCTGTTTTTATTAATTTAACATTATATTTACCTTCTTTTTCTGGGTTTCTAATTGTTATACAGAAAGCCATTCCGTTGTTACTAACTTCTAGACCGATATCATAAACTCCGTCTCCATCAATATCAAAAGTTTGCTCTCCATTAACATTTGCACCATCTTTTGTTTGTCTACTTGCTGCTCTTCCTATTTCTTTTCCACCTTTATCTACACGTACATAATCAATTTGATATTTTTCGCCTACTTTTACTTTATATACACTTATTGATATATCTGATAAATCAATTGTTTTATATCCGTTTTTTGTAGAAACTTCATCTATTGTATATATATCTGGTTTACCAACACCTAATTCATTTTTTTCTATATCTACATCACCAAATATAGATTTTACATCTTCCCCATCAGTTGTTGTTACTTCTTTTGTTTCTGCTTGTTGTCCGTATTCTGTTTTTGTTACTTTAAATGTTGTATTCCCTAAAGCTTTTGATTTGTCGCTTAATTCTGAGTCGTCACTTGTTGATTTTTTTGCAATATTCATATGATATGTACCTTTTATTGACTTATTTAAACCTACATATGTAAATGCACCTACTGTTCCATCTGTATTTGCTTTTGAAAGTTCAATATATGAAATTGAATTTTTCTTTTGCTCGTCTGTTACTTTACTGTCTAATACAGCATCTCTTGAACTTAATATCCAGTATTTTTCTCCTGGTTTGATTTCTTGTTTCTTTAAATTATCACCTGATCCAGAATAGTATATAATTTTTTCAATTGTGTATTTTTGATTTACCATCGTTTTATATACATTTATACCATATGTACCACCAACTGTGGCATATCCTGCATCTTCAGCATGTTTTTCTCCGAATATATAATTATCATATTTTGTTATGTCTTTTATGCTAACTTCTCCTGTTATATTTTTAAGTTTATTTTCTGTAACACAATTTATGCTTTTCTTTTCGTTGTTTATTGTTTGCTCAACTGTATATTGTACACCTGCGACATAATCTCCATCAGGGTTGTCTCTATCTTTTTTTCCTAAATTAACATGGTAGCTTCCTGAAAAAGTTGGTTGGTTTGCGATTTGGTATACCCAATATCCTGAGTAATCCTTTTTATCTCCACCTGCATCTCCACCAATATAATTTCTTATTCTTACGGCTTTTCCTGCTACAGATGAATCTAACACCCAATAATCTGATCCATTACCAGTATCTACAACAGATTGTTCCTGTCCTGCACTAATTATTCCATATGCTTTTAATTTTTCTATTGCTTGATTTCTATTACCTAGTCTTCCTATAAATATCCAAGCATGACCTTCTGAACTTGCAGTTCCAGGTGCAATTACAATAGCTCCCATAGGAAATTTTGACATTGCTGCTTGATACTCTTCAATCTTTCCTCCATCGAATAATACATTTACTTTTTTGGTCACATTCTTGTATGTCACATTAGTATTGTTACTTACATCTTCATTAAATCCCCCATGCCAATCGTATGTATGTCTTGGAATATCTGTATAATTGCCATATTCACTATGAACTGGGTTAAAAGAATATCCTAAATCTTTTAAAGCTCTATAAATTATTCCTGTACAATTATATCCTTTTGTATCGGTTTCTGAGCCTCCAGATCCATTATAATCTTTACCTAAATGTGTTGCTGCATTTTTGACTATATCTAAACCTGATCCTGCATAATCATTTTTTACGCTTCCCATAGTAGCAGCATCATCAATCTTAATTGCCATTGTACTTATCATTATTATCGCAATTAATAAACTTGCCAATACTTTTTGAAATCTTCTTTTCATAACTTTACTCCTTTTACATTAATTTTATATTTATTATAATTCCAAAAAAAATATTGTCAAACAACCTATTTCTCAAGAAAAACCAAATTTATATACGGATATACTTTAATTCGACTTTTATTACATTTTGTTTACATTTTTTATATTTTATAATTTTGAAAAATTATAAAGAGGGACGGTCCTGAATTTTTCGAGGACCGTCCCTCTTTTTCTCCTTCCAGGATTGTCCCTCTTTTTCTCCTTTTCCTTCCTCCAGGACCGTTTTTTCTTTTTTCCCTAGAGCAAAAAATGCAAGCTTATGCTTGCATTTTTTTATTTTTATTATCTAAGTACGTATTTTTTTATTCCGTATACTCCTACACCTATTATTGTTATTACTGCTATTATTACACTTGTGTATATTGTTGTTTCACCTGTTCTTACTGTTATTATTACTGTTGCATTGTCTTGGTCATCTTCTCCGTCTACTTGATTGTTTGGTGTTGAATCTATATCCGTAATTGAATTTCCATGATCATCTGCATCTTCACTTATTTCTGCTATATTAGTTTTTAATCCTAAATTATTTGAATCATTTATCCATGTTAATATTACAGAAATTGTTGTGCTTTCTCCTGGTTGTAGTAATGTATTTTCTAGTTGATTTGTTACTATTTTTCCATCTACTTCTCTCCAATTTTGGTTATCGTCTTTTACAAATTTTAAACCTTGTGGTATATAATCAGATACTTCTTTTGCATATCCTGCAATTTGACCTTGATTTTCAACTCTTATTTGATATTCAAATTTAACTACTACATTTTTAACTTTGCTTTTTTTCAAGTCAACTTTTACTACAGGCTCTGGATTCATATCTGCTGTATGTCCTGTTTTAGTTACTTTTTCTTTTCCATCTTCTATTACTATTGCTTTGCTTACCCATTTTTGTAGTGCTAAATCAAAATATTTTAATTTAATTATTTCAGTATCTTGGTCATCTTCACCATCAACCCATTTTCCTGGTGTTGAATCTCTATCTTTTACATCTTTTCCACTGTCATCTGTTTCCTTAGTAATTTGTGCATAATTTATAATTTGCCCATCTTTTTCTGTTGGAGCTTTTACTTTAAATGATACTTTTACATCTCTATAATCTAATGTGCTCATTGTTTGTGGATCAAATGCTTTTATTAAATCATTAGCTAAACAATCTGTTACAATATATTTTGCTTTTGATATATCTGCTACTTCATTTCTATTTTCATCTAATATTTTCCATTTATATTGTTTATTTATTTCATTATCTATAATAAATTCAAGTCTTTCTGGAATATCATCTTCTACTAATGAAGCATATACATTTTTTGTTCCTTCATTATAGATACGTAATGTATATGTTACTATATCATTTTCTCTAACTTCAACTGGATCTTTTGGGTGATTATATGTTGCTGTTGTGCTTGTTCCATTTACTAAGTTTGTTACATCAACTTGTGGTGCTCTATTGGGATTTACCTCTGATGAATTTAATTCTGTAATGAATTTTCTTAAAGCTAAATCTGCGTAAGTTAATTTTACTTTTTCAATATCTTGATCATCTTCACCATCTATCCATTCATCTGGTGTTGAATCTCTATCTTTTATAGTGTTTCCATTAGAATCTGTTTCTTTAGAAATTTGTGCATAATTTGTTATTTCATTTTTTGTTGATTCTTCAGCTATAACTTTAAATGCTACTTCAACATCTTTAAAATCTAATGTATCCATTGTAGTTGAATCATATGCTTTTATAACACTATTTGATAAATAATCTGTTACTACATATTTTGCTTCTGAAACTTTTGTTGTTTCATTATTATTTTCATCTAACATTTTCCAATTATATTTCTTATTTAAATCATCACTTGGTATAAATTGTAATCCTGCTGGAATGTTATCCTTTACTAAAGCTGCTATTGCATCTCTAGTACCTTCATTGTAAATTCTTAAAGTATATACTACAATATCATTTCTGCTTACACCAACTGTATTTTTTGGGTGATTGTATGTTGCTGTTGTACTTGTTCCATTTGCCAAATTTGTTACATCAACTTGTGGTGCTCTATTTGGATTTACTTCTTCATTATTAATTTTTGTAATGAATTTCCTTAAAGCTAAGTCTGCGTAAGTTAATTTTACTTTTTCAATATCTTGATCATCTTCACCATCTATCCATTTATCTGGTGTTGAATCTATATCTGTTCCTGTTTTTCCATTAGAGTCTGTTTCCTTAGAAATTTGTGCATGGTTGATTATTTCTTTTCCAGTTGTATCTTCAGATACTACTTTAAATGACACTTTTACATCTTTATAACTTAGTTGTTTTGTTTCTTTATTAAATTTAGCAATTAAATTATTTTCAGATTTTTCCTTTGATAAATAATCTGTTGTAACATATTTAGCTTTTGATACATCTGAAGTTTCTTTACCATCTGCATCTAACATTTTCCAACCATATGTTGTATTTGTAGCATCATTTGTAATGTATTGTAATCCTTCTGGAATTTCGTCTTTAATTAAACTTACATATCCATCAACTTCACCTTCATTGTAAACTCTTATTGTATATGTAACAACATCTCCAGTATTTACAGTTTTGGCATCTTTTGGATGATTATATGTTGCTGTTGTACTTGTTCCATTTGCTAAATTTGTTACATCAACTTGTGGTGCTCTACTTGGGTTTACAGCTACACTATTTATTTCTGTTATGAACTTTCTTAAACTAAAGTCTAATTTTTCTGTTGGAGTATGTGTATTAGTTATATTGTATCCATCTATTTTTTTAGTATATCCACTTACAGTTTCCTCATCAACAGTATATTTAATTTCATTTCCATTATCATCAAATTTTGGTAGCTCTGTAAAACTATATTTCCAGTCTTGCTCTTCTGTTGTTATAACAGATGTTTTTTCTTCTCCATTTGCTAATAATTTTACTCTTATTGCTTTTGGTCTAATACCATCTTTATTGTTGGCATCATTCCATGTTTTTACTCCGTTAACATCTACTGTTTCTGGATTTTCTGTTGTATATGTATTTATTAAGTCATATCCATTTATTTGTTTTGTGTATTTTTCTACTTCACTTTCATCAATTGTGTATTTTATTTCTTGTTTGTTATCATCATATTTTGCAAGTCCTGTGAAGCTATACTTCCAGCCATCTTTTTCACTTATTTCTTTGGCATCCACTTGTGTTCCATTTGCTAATAAGTAAATTGTTATTTTTTCTGGTCTTGTTTTGTCTTTGTTTCCTTCATCATTCCATGTTTTTGTTCCACTTACATCTATTGTTTCTGGTGCTTTTATTACTACTGTTTCAAAGTCTGTGTCATCTTCTTTTTTTCCATTTTCTTCACCTGGATAAAAGTTCTCATATGTATCATTTATACCATATTTTACATTGTAATAATTATAATAATTTTTTAAGTTTGTATCATTTTCATTTAAACTTCCTGGTGTAGAATCTCTATCTGTTACACCTTCCACAACTGTTCCATTTTCATCTGTTGCAACTTCAGTTGTTATTTCTGCTCTATTTGTTAAATATCCTGTAACATCATTTACTTTACAAATTATTGAAACTGTTTGATACATATTAGTCATATCTGTATTTCCAGAATAATTACGTTTATAAATTTCAAATAAACTATTATTAAATATTGTATCAGAGCCTGTATAATTTAATTTAACAACAGCGTCTCCTTCTTTCGAAGTAGTTTGCCAATTTGAATTAGAGGATTCATCTATTTTAACAAAAGTCAATCCTTCTGGTAAATAATCTGTTATTTCTTTGGTATATCCACAATAATCATTTTCATTTCCTTCATTATAAACTCTTATTGTGTATGTAATTTCATCATTTTTATTTACTTCAATAGCTTCTTTATTATGGTAATATTCAGCATTTCCTGTTGATAATGCTGTTAATGCTGATTCACCAGTTACTTTTGGTAATCTATTTTCCGTTAAATTATAGCTATTTATTACAGTATTTCCATTTACTGCAGAAATACTTTTTCTTAGTGCCAAATCTAATGATTTATTTCTAATTATAATATTTTCAAAATCATCATCATCTTCATAGTTTGTTTTAGTTTTATCAATATACTCTTTTTCAAACCCGATATCATTTACTCTTTTTTCATACATAGAAATAATATCAGAAACACTTTCTTTATTAGTATTTAAATTAACATTAGATTCTACTGAATCGACATCTACTTCTGCTTTATTGGCTTGAACATATGTATTGCCAACCAAATATCCATAATCTGTTATTTCAGATACATTTGTTAAAACATGATTTTGCTTGTCTGTAGAAACTTTACATTTAAGTTCAACAAAGTTTGAGCTTAAATAATTTTTCTTGTATGAGCTAATACATTTATCACTTAAATAATTAGTCTTTACAGTTGTTGTACCATCAGAATTTTTAACAGCATTCCATTTATAATCTGTTCCATTAACTTCTGAAGAATAAAACTCTAATCCACTTGGTAAATAATCTGTTATTTCTTTTGCATATCCATCTATTGAGCCTTCATTATATACAGTAATTTTATAAGTAACAATTGCATCTTTATTTACATTAACTAAACTTTTATTCATATTATAGTTAGCTGTTGTTGTTACTTTATTATATAATTTTGTTTTTTCTATATTTATAAGTCTTGTTAAATCTGTTTTTGTACCATTTGAATATTCTATTGAAGCAATTTGTTTTGTTAATGCTAAATCAAAATCTTGTACTTTAACGGTATCAAAATCATCATCATCTTCTTTTCCTGGATATGAATATTGTTTATTTATATCTGTAGATTGTATATCTTTATTACCACTATTACCTTTCCAATCAGAAGATAAATTAGACATCTTTATGTTTCCTGGTGTAGAATCTCTATCTGTTACAGATTTACCATTTAAGTTTGTAGCCTTTTCCTCAGTTATTTCAGCAACGTTTTTCAGTAAATTTCCAGCATTATTGCTTGTAACTTTACAATAAATATAAATAACTTTTGTATCTACAGTGTCAGTATTTTTATTAAAAGCATTTATTTTTTTGTCAGCTAAATAATTTGTTGAAATTGCTGTAAATCCATTTTCAGAATTTTCCTTTTTCCAGCCATAATACTCATCGTTTTGGTTAACTATACCTAATTTAACTAACTCATCTTTACTTACAAGCTCTAATCCATCAGCAATATAATCTGTAACTTTAGTAGCATATCCATCTAAAGAGCCCTCATTAGCTATTGTGATATTATATTTTACTATATCACCTGTTGAAACATCTACAGGACATTTATTAATATTCCAAATTTCCGTAGTGCTTCCATTTTTTAGGCTAGAAACTCTTTGTATATTTCTAGTTTTCAAAACATCACTATTTAAATCAAATTTAACATTTGCTTTTGAATCATTTACATTCCAAACTTGTGAAATATTTTTTATTAATCTTAAATCAAATTCTGTATCTTCAGTTGAACCTGTTAATTTTTTAGGAACTGTATTTTTATCTATTGAAATAATATCTTGCGAATATTTTTTATATAAATAAGTTCCAGATGTTGTCGTTGCTGTAATATTCATACTAACATCAACTTTAGCAGAATCTAAATTATATGAATTATTTTTTACAGTTATATACAAATTTTTTCCATCAAATGAAGTTGTATAATCTGATGATTTTAATGTTGTACCATTAATTTTAATTGTATATTCTTTTTGAGTCATAATTTCTTTATTATAACCATTAATTATAAAAGGTCCTATTTTTCTATTATTAGTATCTATAGTTGCAGATTTAGAATCCATAGTTAAATTGTTTATTGTAGATACAACACTATTACTTTTATTTGGTGAATTATATTCTCCCTTTGTATTTGCAACAGCATTTAATGCTGTATATAACCACATATAATATTTCCCTTGTAAGTCATATCCACCATTTAATTTAGTTAAACCATTAAATTGACGTGAATTTGTTGTATAATTCCATATAACACTTTGTTGTACAGAATAAAATACATCATACCATCCATTTGAATAAACATGATTTATTACATTATCTAAATCACCATATGTAACATTAGCAACGTTATATTGGCTTTTTACAGCATTTATGGCTACATCTGAATGAACAGCCTCTTTTAATTGGCTTACCATAACACTAATTTCATCTTTATTCTGATTTTGGTTTATAACCATATTATCAATTACCCAAAGAGCTTTGTTATAGTTTTGAACAGAGCCAAATACATTGTTAATTTGTTCAGATGTCATATTATATAAATCTGAACTAACAGTATATGAAGACCCCCTATTTAAAACTCCTCCATGATTAAAACAATAAATGTTATTATAATTGCCTTGTGACTCTACATATCTGTATACACGCTCTGAGCCATTTATTGTATATGTTGTTTTTGAAGGACTTACAGTTACAGTTGTATTTGCAGCACTTGCCCTCGAATTAAAAAGTGCAATACTCATAAATATTGCTAAAATAGTAATTAATACTAACTTACATTTTTTTTGCATAATTATTACTCCTTTACATTTTGTAAATTCATTTATAATTAAACAAATATCATACAAAAATTGTATGATATTCCTCTAACCTTTATCTTCCGTAAGCATTTTTAGTTTTTTACATATTTTCACCAAAAATCGTATACTATTTTATCATATTATATAAAAAAAAACAATATTTTCAGCTGTTGATTTTATGTTAATTTATTTTTTTTATATTTCCCTAGCAATATTTATTTTTTAATATAAATTTCACAAATTTTTTTACTATATAATTTTGTAATATTTTTGTAATCTTTAGCAAATAAATGCAAAAGATTTAATTTATCTATTGACACATACACATAAATGATATAAAATTCTTATTATTGAAATGCAACTGTAGCTTAGCTGGATAGAGCGTTCGGCTACGAACCGGAAGGTCGGGGGTTCGAATCCCTCCAGTTGCACCAAAAATAGTGTCCAAAACGGACACTATTTTTCATTATTATTAATTTTTCTTGCAGTCTCTTTTATAACCTCATCATATCCTGTTAGTGCTGAGAATGGTGCAAACTGTGCGGATCTTTCTTCAAGTGACATTCTTGCATGTTTTTTGGATACATGATGTGGTAAATTTATTATATCGTTATATTTATCACTTTTTTCTAACATTTTTATTCTTTATGACCTCCTATTTGCCTATTTCTTTCAATAGTTGTGCCTTCCTTTTGTAAGTTCATACCTTTTAAAATAGCATTTTTTCCATATTTGCTTTTTATACCAATCATTGCTTTTTGTATTTCTTTTTCCGCTTCTTCCTTTTTTCGTTTCTCGTTAACTTCTGCGTAATCCACAAATAAGTTAATTTGCTCATAGTCACTAGTTTTTACCATATTTTCATTTACAACATTATTAACAGTAATATTTATTCTCCTTACTAAAAGTTGTTTATTCACAATTTGCTCATATAATTTTATTATGTATCCCGTAAGAACTTTACTAGAGGCTGTTTGATGATCTATATTTATTGTTCCATGTGCATGTTTTGGTACTTTTCTTCCGTATTTATCAGTTGTTATTTCTCCGTTATACAAACTGCTAATTGCTTGATTTTTTAAATTGTCCACATCATAACCAACTTCTAGCACAATTTGATTTGTAACTAACCCCTTTTCTACTAAATCTAGTGCAAGTAATTCAGTCATTTCCTTTACAATTATTTTTGTATTTTCGTAATTGTATGGACAATGTAAAACTTGTCCAGAGCATATACTATTTGTGGCTGGTCTATATGCCTTAATACTTTCAATTGTTACACTTTCCCATCCCCAAGCATGGTCAATTAGTAGCTCTGCATTTACGCCAAATAATTTATATAATAAATCTTCATTTTTAACCGACATTCTAGCCACATCCCCCATTGTATACATCCCATGTTCTTCTAATTTTTTTGTATACCCTTTTCCAACTCTCCAAAAATCTGTTAAAGGTCTGTGGCCCCAGAGCAATTTTCTATATGCCATTTCATCAAGACCTGCTATTCTTACACCATTTTCATCTGGTTTTACATGTTTTGCTACAATATCCATTGCTATTTTGCAAAGATACAAATTAGTTCCAATCCCTGCAGTCGCTGTTATTCCTGTTGTTTGATAAACATCTTGTATTACTTTTGTTACTAACTCTTTTGCTCTCATGTTATATGTTTTTAAATAATGTGTAACATCTATAAATACTTCATCTATTGAATATACATATATATCATCAGATGAAAAATATTTTAAATATATATTATAAATTTTTGAACTGTATTTCATATAATATGCCATTCTTGGTGGTGCTATTATATAGCTTAATTCTAGGCTTTTATTTTTCTTTAATTCAATATCACTATATGATGATCCTGTAAATGTTCTATTTGTTGCTTTTCTTTTTCTATATATATTTACCTCTTTCACTTTTTGAACCACTTCAAAAAGTCTTGCTCTGCCCGGTATTCCATAGGATTTTAATGCAGGACTTACAGCAAGGCAAATTGTTTTTTCTGTTCTACTACTATCAGCAACTACTAAATTTGTAGTAATCGGGTCTAGCCCTCTTTCTTTACATTCAACAGAGGCATAAAAGCTTTTTAAATCTATTGCTACATATATTTTACTTTCTTCATTATGCATAGCAATCTTCCTTTCATTACTATATTTTATTATATCAGTTTATTTTAAGTTTGTAAACAGTTGTTTGTTTTTTATTTTTGTAGAATATTTTATATTTTTGTGATATAATTTGTAGCAACATAAATTTATATGAAAAGAGTGTGTAAAATGTTTGCAAATGCAGGAAAATATGAAGCTTGTGGTATATTTACAAGAGACCATTTTATATTACTTGTAATTACTATTATTGGCATCATTGTAGCTTTAAAATATACCGTAAATAAAGATAAAAATACTATATACAAAATTATAAAATACACAACAATAGTTGCTTGGATATTAGAAGTTATAAAAATATATTTTAATATTAAGCAAAATTCAATAAAGGCTGTTAATACCTATGCTCCGTTGTATTACTGCAGTATTTTATTATATGCAGGTTTATTAAGTTCTTTTGGAAAAGGTGTATTAAAAAGGATTGGTGATGTTTCTTTAGCTACTGGTGCAATAGTTGGAGGAATTGTTTTTATAATTTATCCATCTACAAGTTTACCTTTTTATCCTGCTTTCCACTTTTTAAGTATTCATAGCTTTTTATTTCATGGTGCAATGATATATTTAGGAATATTGATAAATAAAACAAGATATATAGATTTAGAATTAAAGGATGCTAAATATTTTGCCATTTTAATTGGTTGTATGAGTATTCTTGCACTAATTGTAAATAAGCTTTTTGATGGAAATTTAATGTTTATATCAAATAATTTCCCTGGTACTCCACTTGAAATTTTATATAATATAACAAAAGGTGGATTTTTCTATAAGTTTATTATGATAGTATCTCAAATGACATTGCCATTTTATGTTTCTTATTACATAATAAAATACTTTCAAAAGCATACAAAAATAGAACTATATGATTAGTATAGTTCTATTTTATTAAATAAACATCACAAGCATTAAGTCTTTTTAAATATGTTGTATTTTTTAATTGAAGTGTATTTTTTATTTTCTCTAATAACTCATTATTATTTTGTCCATCATTTATAAATATTAACATTCCATTTGATATATTTTTATTTTGCATTATTTCTTTTATATTTTCTTCATTACATTCAATATCTTTTGCTATATATGATTCTTTTATATTGCTTAGTAATAATATATCGTCTAAAAATCTATTATTATTAGAGTTAAATAAATATAATGTTGGCAAGTTATTATTATTGCTTACAAATTCTACTATATCTTGTTTATTAGAATATAAAACTTCTGGCTCTACTTTAAAATCTTTTATAAATAATAATATATCTTCTATTGATGCATTTGAAAACTTTTGAACCATATCTATTGGTAAATTAAATTCACTTTTTAATTTTTCAGCCATTTCTGTTTTACTTGAATATGAAGTTTCTTTTTCTCTTTTAAAGTCTTGCCCTACAACTAAATCTATAACATTGTTTGTTATAATAGGCATTATAATCATTAGTAAAAATACTCCTATTATAATTTTATTTTTGCCTTTTAATAGCATATAAGTTACATATAATACAAGTATGAATATTAAGCCACATACTGGCATTATGTACCTCAATTCTATCCAAGGTGAAGCTATTGCTACTAAAATTGTGTATATTATTGTTGGTACAGCTATGTATTTTACGTATCTATTTTTTTCTATTTTTACCTTTTTTAATTTTGTATATATAATTATTCCTAATATAATAATTAGCACATTATTAAAAGCATATACGTTTATTTTAAAAAGATATAAACATATGTTACTTAAAAATTTTGAAATATTAGTTAAATTACTTATAGCACCTTGTCCTCTATATCCAAAAAACATATGTTGTATTGAATATGGATATATTATTAAAGATATTACACCTGCTAAAAGCATTGTTACTATGTATTTTAGTAGAGATTTATAGTCTTTTTCTTTAATATATTTAATAACAAACATTATAAATAGTATTGCTAAATAAAATAAATAATAATAATGTGTTAATGAGCCTACTAATGCTGATATTCCTATTGCGGTTAGTAGTTTATAATTGTTTCCTTTAGTATCTAATAATTTTAAATGTAAATATGTTGTAATTACTATATTTAATGTTGCTAAAGCATACATTCTTATATAAATTACATTGTTTATAGATGCAAGTGTCAAGCTAGATACTAAAGCTAGTATGGCAGATTTCTCTTTGTATTTTTCTTCTCCTTCAAGTAGTTTTTTAATAATTAAATAAACAAATATTGTTACAAATGCATATATAATTATATTTAATGTTATTCCTTCCCATTTCGAGTAACTTCCTCTATGAAATCCCATTGCAAATCTTAATAATAAATAATATAGTGGTGGATGCACATCATTTTTTTGATTTTCATATACTTGACTATATTTTCCAATGTCCTTATTTTGGACTGCTAAATAATCTTCATAATATTCTTTGCTATGCCATTGGTTATAAAAATCATTATTATCTTGTATTTCAACTTTATCGTAGTTTGCAAGTCCTAATGAATATGTTTCATCCATATGTATGTATGATTTATTTGCCCCTGCTATTATAAATGCTATTGTTTGAATTATAACAATTGCTATTATACTTGCTACTTCTTTTTTGTCCTTTAATTTCATTTTCTTTTCTCCAATATTCAATAATGAATTGCTACAATTATATAATAAATAGCAGATAATTACAACAAACTATCTGCTATATTCCTCCTTATTTTTTCAATAATTTGACTGCAATTTGCATTTCTTTTTTATTTCGCAAAACCTTAAAAATAACTTCATCTCCCGGCTTTTTGGTATAAATATAACTTCTTAAATCACACATTTTATCTAGAGATAATCCATCAACTTCTAGCAATACATCTTTTTCTTGTATTCCATACTTTGCAGCAGCTGAATTTCCATTAACTTGTACCACATAAATTCCTTTGTCTAACTGTAAATTACTATCTAAATATGGTATTACATTTTTGTCATATGCAAAAATTCCTAAATACGCTTCTTCAAACCCTCCTGTTGAAATAAAACTTTTTAATATTGCCTTTACTGAATTTATTGGAACTGCAAATCCAATTCCCTCTGCTGATGTAATTTTCACACTATTTACACCAATAACTTCTCCACTCTCATTTATCAAAGGTCCTCCACTATTTCCTGGATTTATAGTTGCATCTGTTTGTATTAAATCTTCCATGTATGAAGATTTTTCATTTCCAATTTCGTCTTGTTCATTTAATACTATTGTCCTATTTGTTGCACTCACAATACCAGAAGTAACAGTTCTTTGAAATTCAAAACCTATTGGATTTCCTATTGCGTATACCATTTGCCCTAAGCTTGCTTTAGATGAATCTCCCAAAGTTACATATTTTAAATCTTTTGTATTTATTTTTACAATTGCTAAATCTAAATCTGAACTTGACCACACTACATTTCCTTGATAATTTTTACCTGTTGAAAGTGTCACATAGCATTTGCTATATTTTTCTCCTGCTACATGTTCATTAGTTAGAATGTAGCCATTTTCTGACACTATCATCCCTGTTCCTAGCCCTAATTTTGATGTACTATCTTTTACAAATATAGATCTACCCGTTCCTTTCAGTTTTGAAATTCCTACTATGCTTTCATTCACACTTTCTAGCATTTGAGTAATTGTCTCATTTTCGGTCTTTACTTCATCTACTGTTTGTGAAATTCTAGTTGCGTCATATTGCTTATTTATTATTTGTGTAGGAGTTTCAATTCCATAATACAACACATATGTAAGTGCTAATAAAATAACTATTAAAATACTAATAAATGTACCTAAAATATATTTTTTTATTCTAGATTTATTTTGCTTTTTTCTAATGTACTCTTCCATTCTTTTCTCCTATTTTCATATATATTTACTTTAATTATGAACATCTTTTATAAATTTAAACTAACATTTTTGAAATTCCCAATATTCTCCATTTTTTTACATTATTTTTATTGATTTTTTAATTAATTTCATATATAATTTAGCTATAATTTTTGCAAAACATAAAAAGGGGAAATTTTTATTATGGAAAAGAATTTATATGATTTAACTAATCCTCAAAAATCAATTTGGTACACAGAGCAATTCTTTAAGAATACCTCTGTTAATAACATTGGTGGAACAATAATTATAAAAGATAAAATTAGTTTTGATTTATTAAAGAAATCTATCTATGAATATGTAAAAACAAATGATAGTTTTCTTATTAAACTTTGTTTTGATGAAAAAGGAGATATAAAGCAATACATAGGGGAATTTTCGCCCTTTAATGTTGACTATATCTCCTTTTCTTCTTTAGATGAACTATATAAATTTGAAAAAAATGATTGTGAAAGAAAATTTGATATGATAAACTCTAATTTATTTCATTTCACAATGTTTAGTCTTCCAGATGCTACTGGAGGAGTTGTATTAACTGTGCATCACATAATTTCTGACGCTCAAACAGTTAATCAAATAGCTCCAAAACTTATGAATTTTTACTCTAGTTTTTTAAATAACACCACTCCTGAATTTTTACAAACATCATATGTAGATTATATAAATTCTGAACAAAAATATTTATCAAGTGAAAAATATAATAATGATAAAATGTTTTGGGAAAATTTATTTGAAAATCCATTTACTCCAGCAAGTTTATCAACAAAATCAATAGACAGTTTTGCAATGTGCAGTTCTAGTAGAGAATGTTTTTTAATTGATAAAGAAAAAATGAATAAAATAAATGATTATTGCAAGTTAAATAATATATCTTGTTATCACTTTTTTATGTCTGTTTTTTCACTATATATTGGGAAAGTGACTAATGAAAAAAACTTTGTTATTGGTACTCCTATCTTAAATAGAACCAATTTCAAAGAAAAAAATACTGCTGGTATGTTTATTAGTACAGTACCATTTTTAGTAAATTTGGAGGAAAATACTTTATTCTCTGAATTCGCATCAAAAATGAGTGTGAAAACTTTGTCTATTTTTAGACATCAAAAATATCCATATCAAGCAATTCTTGAGTATGTTAGAGCGCAAGATTCTTCTATACCAAATTTATACAATATAATGATTTCATATCAAATAAATAAATCTAATGGTAGTATTAACGATATTCCTTATACTACTAGATGGACTCATAGCAATACAAATATGGATGAGTTAGATATTCATTTGTTTGATATAAATGACACTGGTGAACTAAGTATTGCCTATGATTACCAACTTGCCAAATATACTGAAAAAGATATACAGCAACTTCACCAAAGAATTATATCAATAATAAATCAAGTTATTAATAACCCAAATATATCAACAAATCAATTAGAATTAGTTTTACCAGAGGAAAAACAGTTTATTCTTAATACTTATAATAAACCAATTAACCTCCCTATAACAAAAACTGTAATTGATTTATTTGAAGAAAAAGTAGCAGAAAATCCTGATAAATTAGCTCTATGTTTTGGAAACACTAAATTCACATATAAAGAACTTAATAATTGTGTAAATTATTTAGCTGATTATTTGTATGAAAATAATATTGAAAAAGGAGATAAAGTTTGTTTATTTTTTCCTAATTCAATTGAGCTTGTTGTGAGCATTTTAGCAGTATTAAAGTTGGGTGCTTGTTACATTCCTATTGATGTTTCTTACCCAATAGAACGTGTTAAATATATTGCTCAAAATAGTAGTTGCAAAAAAATATTAACTAATACTAAATTAGAAGATTTAGATAACCTTTGCTTAGGTATATCACTACCTAATGCGACAACAATTTATGAAAATAAATATAAACCAGATTTACAAGATTTAGCTTATATTATTTATACTTCTGGTTCTACTGGAAACCCTAAAGGAGTAAAAATTGCTCATGAAAGTTTGTCAAATTATATTATGTGGGCAAATAAAGAATATGTAAATGGAGAAACTACTAATTTTCCTTTATATTCTTCAATTTCTTTTGACTTAACAGTAACCTCTGTTTTCACTCCTCTTGTGTCTGGAAACACCATTTACATTTATGAGAATTCTAATCCTCAATTGTTACTAAAAGAAATTATAGATGATAAAAAAGTACAAATTATAAAATTAACACCTGCACACTTAAACTTGTTACAAGATTTGGCTTCTCCTGAATCTGTTGTTACAAAGCTAATTGTTGGTGGAGATATTTTAACAAATGAAAGTTGCCAAAAAATTTCTACAGCATTTGTTCATCCTATTCATATATTTAATGAATATGGACCTACAGAAGCTACTGTTGGTTGTATGATTTATGAATATACCGAAAATGAATATGCTACAGTTCCAATTGGAATTCCAGCAGATAACACTAATTTATTTGTTCTAAATAGTGACCTTAATTTGGTTCCATTTGGATATAACGGTCAACTATATATTGCAGGTAAAGGGCTTTCAAAAGGTTATGTTGAACTACCAAAAATGACAGCATCTAGATTTATTGCTTGTCCATTTATAGAAAATGGATTAATGTATGATTCCGGAGATATTGTTAAATTATATGATACAGGAATTATGGAATGTATTGGTCGTAGTGATTTTCAAATAAAAATAAATGGATTTAGAATAGAAATTGGAGAAATCCAGTCTAGAATTTTAAATTATCCTAATATAAAAGACTGCTATGTATCAGCTTTAGATATAAAAGGTACTAAGGTTTTATGTGCTTATTATGTAAGTAACAAAAATATTAATGAAAAAAACTTAAAAAATTATTTACAAAAATTACTACCTATGTATATGGTTCCAAAATATTATGTTAGTTTGCAAGAGCTTCCTCTTACTGGAAACGGAAAGATAAATAAAAAGTTATTGCCACTTCCTGCTTTAAATGAATCAAAAGAACTGGTAAAACCTAGTAATAAAGTTGAACATACATTGCATAATATTTTCTGTGAATTATTACAAGTGCCAGAACTAAGTGTAACTGCAAATATTTTTGACTATTATGTAGATTCACTTACAATTATAAAAGCTCAAACTAAATTATATAGTATAGGCTATAACATAAATACTCAGGATTTCTATGATTATCAAACAATTAGAGAGCTAGCTTCACATATATTAAGAAATTCCAATTCTAATTCAGGCGCTTCTCAAAATGAAATTCCTATTATAGAGAATTTAATAAAGCCTATTAACAGCACAAATACTTTTAATAATATCCTACTGTTTGGTGTTACTGGTTTTTTGGGCTCTCATATTTTGTATGAATTATTGACAAAAACAAAATCAAGAATATATTGTGTTATACGTGAAAAAGATAATATAAATGCAATAGAAAGGTTTTATGAAAAATTCCACTTTTATTTTCCAAATGAAAACCTTAGAAATTACAGTCATAGAATTAACTTAATAACAGGAAATATTTTAAAAGATAACTTTAATTTACCAGATGAACAATATGATTTCCTTGGAAATAATATTAACTGTGTAATAAGCTCTGCTGCTTTAGTAAAACATTATGGAAAATATGAAGAATTTTATAATACAAATGTAGCAGGTACTAAAAAAATAACTAATTTTTGTATTAAATATAATATTCCTTTGCATTATATTTCTACAATTTCTGTTTCTGGATATGGCTTAGTAAAAAGTCCTGAAATTACTTTTACTGAGAAAGATTTTTATATCGGTCAAAGTTATGAAGATAATGTTTATGTAAAAAGTAAATTTGAAGCAGAAAAATTGATATTAAATGCTTGTAAAAATGATAACTTATGTGCTACTATTTATAGGATGGGAAATATCACTAACCGTTTTTCAGATGGAGTATTCCAACAAAACGCAAATGAAAACGCATTTTTAAATAGAATATCTGCTGTAATTAATCTACATTGTATACCTGAAGAACTCTTACATTTTCCTGTTGAATTTACTCCAGTAGACTATTGTGCAAACTTTATAGTGTCATTATTGATAAATGATACGCGTAAAAACAACTTAACAATTTATCATTTATTTAATCAAAATTACCTTGATTTTAATTATTTATTCGAATTTTTGAAAAAGCATAATATTAATATGAAAACTTGTAGTATTGAAGAGTTCGAAAAACTTATATTAAATAGTAAAAATAATTATTTTGGAATTACAGGATATCTTGCTAATATAAAAACTAATAATTTAAATGGTGTAATTCTTGATAATACATGCACAAACTCTATTTTGGAAAAATTAAATTTATCATGGCCTATAGTAACCGAAGATTACCTACAAGCTGTAATAAATTATTTAATGAAAAATAAATTTATAGGTGGTTAAAAAATGAAATTAAATGTACCAAAAATCAGATCATATAAAACATTAGCACTGTTAGATGCTTTTATTGCAACATTAATTATGATAATATTATACTTTACATTACCGGCTATTCTAAATTATCCTCAAAATTCTATTGATAACAATTTTCAGGTTGAGGTAGTCGGAATTAAATATACACATCAATTTATTATACTTTCTGCAATTATAGTTGCATTAGTTTATATTGGTTTTAGATTTGTATATAGCAGAATAAACTTTAATTCAAATGCTAGCAAAACAACTTTATTAAAAATAAGAGAAAAATGCTTTAATTACCCATACATAATGATACTTCTTTTATCTTTTATTCCTGCCATTATTTGCGGAATTTTGTTAGTAGTTTTCAAAACTGATTTTGAATTATTATTAAAATTGTGTATTGTTATACTATCTTTTGGAACAGTTTACTCAATAATTTCTTATATGATAGGAAAAAACTTTTTTGAAAGCAAACTTATTGAATCATCTGCCATTGTAGGAAATAAAAAAGGTGGTATTAGGCTAGAAATTTTTAAAAAATTATTAATAGAAATAGTACCTCTATTCTTATATTCCTTTATTTTGTTATTATTACTTAGCACCACTATTATGACAACTGAAAAAGGAGATTTATTATATAATATTTATAGAAATGAATTATTAAAAGAATTTGATAGTTCAAAAGTTTACACTTTAAGTGAAGTACAACAAAAATTAAATACTTTATCTTTAAACTCAGAAAGAGACCACTATGTAATTTTATCTGCAGAAGATGGAAGTGTTTATTATTCTCCAGAAACTATAAATGACTTTTTTATAAAATATGCTCTTACATATTATGATGAAATGAATGGACATATTTTTGAATATTATGGTCAGAATTCACAAGCTGCTGTTATAAAAGTACATACCGACCAAGGAGATTATTTTGCTGGAATTCGCTTCTTTGTGTTTGCTAATGGAGTTATAACACCATTTATTATAGTTACTGCTATTCTAATTATATTCAACTTAATATTCGTTGTTTATATTGGAAAAGGATTATCAAATGATATTAAAAATGTTAATGATGGTATGGATAACATTTCAAATTCAGAAAATATTGTTTTTGAAAAAAACTTACCAATTACATCTAATGACGAAATGGCAGACCTAATTTTAGCTTTTAATAAAATTCAAGATATAACAAGAAATTACGTTGATCAAATTCACGATAATCAAAATATGCTTATGGAAAGGGAACGTCTAGCTTCACTTGGTCAACTTATAGGTGGCATTGCTCATAACTTAAAAACACCTATAATGTCTATATCTGGTGCAGCTGAAGGATTAACAGATTTAGTAAAAGAATATGAGGCATCTGTAGGAGACCCTGAAGTTACTGTCCAAGACCATCATGATATTGCAAAAGATATGAAAGATTGGATTGAAAAAATTCGTTCATACACAGAATATATGTCAGATATTATTACAGCAGTTAAAGGTCAAGCTGTTACAATGTCTGAAGAGCAAGCTGTTTCATTTACTTTAGACGAATTAGTAAAACGTGTAAATATTTTAATGAAACATGAATTAAAAAATGCTCTAGTAGAATTAAATGTTTCTATGCAAGTAAATGAACAAACTGTATTAAAAGGAAATATAAATAGTTTAGTTCAAGTTATAAACAATATGATTTCAAATGCAATACAAGCCTATGATGGTAAACCTGATAATAAAATTGACTTAATATTAAAAAAGGAAAATAACAATATTATAATTTCTGTAAAAGACTATGGATGTGGCTTACCTGATGAAGTTCAAAAGAAATTATTTAAAGAAATGATAACTACAAAAGGCAAAAATGGTACTGGACTTGGATTATTTATGTCATATTCTACAATACGTGCTCATTTCAATGGAAATATGACTTTTGAGACAGAACAAGGAAAAGGCACTACATTTAATATTATATTACCACTTTAAATATTAACTCATATGTATAAAATCTAGTATTCTCAACGAAATACTAGATTTTTTTGTGTGAAATACTGTACATTTCGACAAACTATGATATAATGTTGTTGTCATCTTGAGTATACTTATTACTATAAACATTGAGGTGAGATTATGAGAAAAAACATGCAAAGTGCAAATGATAAAGGCTATAGAATTATAGCAGTCGATGATGAGGAAGGAATTGTTGATTCTTTGTCAATTTTCCTAAAAAGATCTGGTTACGATTTTACAGGTGTTACTGATCCAATGGAGGCTATTGAAAAAGTAAAAAATGAACATTTTGATTTAATGATTTTGGACTTTATTATGACACCTATTCATGGTGACCAAGTAGTTGAAGAAATACGTAAATTTAACAAAGAATTATATATTTTGTTACTAACTGGTCATAAAGATTTAGCTCCACCTTTGGAGACAATTAGAAAATTAGATATTCAAGGTTATTGTGAAAAGAGTGACAAGTTTGATCAGTTACTTCTTTTAATTGAGTCTGGAATCAAATCAATTGAGCAAATGAATGAAATTAAAAGAATAAATGAAGAGCTTTCTTCTACTTATGAAAAACTAGAAAAAGCTTACTTAGATAGTATTCAAACTTTAAGATATACTGTTGAAGCTAAGGACCCATATACTAGAGGTCATTCAGATAGAGTTTCTAAATATTCTGTCCTAATTGGAAAATATTTAGGATTATCTGATTCAGATTTAAAAACTCTAGAAGTTGGTGGTTTATTCCATGATATTGGAAAAATTGGTATTCCTGATAGCATTTTATTAAAAGAATCTAAGCTAACAGATGATGAATATTCACAAATTAAAAACCATCCATCAATTGGTGCTCATATTTTGTGTAATGCAGAGGTATTTCAAGATATTATACCAATCGTAAAGCATCATCATGAAAGATTTGACGGAAACGGTTACCCTGGAAAGTTAAAAGGAAACGATATTCCTTATCTTGCAAGAATAGCAGCCGTTGCAGATACTTATGATGCAATGACATCAAGAAGAACTTATCGTGATCCTTTAAGTTTAGATGTTGTAAAAGCTGAAATTGAGAGATGCTCTGGAACACAATTTGACCCAGAGATTGCAAAGGTATTTTTAGATATTTTAAATAATCATTATGATGAAGTAAATGAAATTCAAGAACAATTTAAATAAGGGGACATTTTATGTTTAAAGTTTTAGTTCTATCATGTAGTACAGGCGGTGGCCATAATTCTGCTGCAAGTGCTATAGCAGAGGAATTAAGAGTTATGGGAGTTCAAGTTGATTTTAAAGAATATTTGGACTTAATAAATTATAAAATAGCTAATGTTGTAAATAAATTATATATTAGTTCCACAAAAGGAAATGGTGCTGTTTTTAAAAGAGTTTATAAATTGGGTGAATTATATGAAAAGACCAAAATTACATCTCCAGTTTATGGTGTAAATAGGTTACATAGAAAAAAATTATATAATTATATTGTTGAAAATAAATATGATTATGTTGTAGTTACTCACCTATTTCCTGCTGAAGTTTTAACTGCTATAAAAAAACAACATGACATACATTTTATTGCAATTGCAACAGATTATAAATCAATTCCATTTTGGCCTGAAACTAATCCAGACTATTTTATAATTCCACATAAAGATTTAATTGAAGACTTTACTAAAAAAGGTATCAGCCGTGAAAAACTAATACCTTTTGGTATTCCTGTATCAACTAATTTCAGTAAAAATTTAGATAAATCTAAAATATTTGCTGAATTAAATTTAGATAAAAATAAAAAATATATATTAGTTATGACAGGAAGTATGGGCTTTGGAAATGTTACAGGTATAATAGATGTTTTGCAAAATGAAATTTCTGAAACGATTTTAGTTGCCTGTGGTAATAATAAAAAAGTTTATGAAGATATTTCAAATAATTATGACTCAAATAAAGTAATTCCTATAGGCTTTACTCCACAAATTTATAAGTATATGTGTATAAGTGAGCTTTTATTAACTAAGCCCGGCGGGCTTACAACAACCGAGGCTGCCACAATAAATGTTCCTATTATTCATACTATGCCAATCCCTGGTTGTGAAACATATAATGCTGAATTTTTTGAAAGCCGTGGAATGTCTATTAGCTGTAAAAATACTACTGATATAAAAAATGCAGTAATATCTCTTTTAGATGATAAAAATAAAGTGGAAAATATAATAAAAGCACAAAAACAAAATATCGATAAAAATGCTTGTAGCAAAATTTGCGAATTTATAATAGATGAAATAAGGAAATATAGTAAATGAAAGAGGATTTACAATCAAATGTAAATAATGAAAATGAAGATATAATAAAAATGTGGGAACCACTTAAATTCGATATTGGCTTAAATTATAAATATGTAAAAAATAATATATTTTTCAAGTTAATATCAAATTTATTTTACTACATCATAGTTGCACCAATTATTTTTCTAATTTCTAAAATTATTTTTGGACTAAGAATTGAAGGAAAAGAAAATTTAAAAAATATTAAATCTGGTGCTATTTCAGTATCAAACCATGTACAATATATAGATTGTGCAATGCTTGGTCTTGCATGGTTTCCTAGAAGAATATATTACACTGCTAAAACTGATGGTTTTAAAATGCCTGTGGTTAGGCATTTAGTACGTTTGTTATATGCTATTCCTATACCAGAAAAAATTTCTTGTAAAGAAAATTTTTATAAAGCAATTGATGATTTATTAGCTAAAAATAAAGTAGTACATTTTTACCCTGAAGCTTCTTTGTGGCCATATTACAATAAATTACGTAATTTTAAAAATGGTGCATTTAAAATTGCTTCAAAAAATAATGTACCAATTATTCCATTTGTGTTTAGTTTTAGAAAGCCAACTGGTATTTTAAAGCTTTTTAAATCTAAACCTTGCTTAATTTTAAGTGTTCTACCACCTGTTTATCCAAAACAAAATTTAGCATTTAATGAAAGGTATTTAGATTTAAAAGAAAATGTATACAAAAAAATGAGTGAAAAAATATAAAATATATTCTTTCACTCTTTTTTTATGCATCTTTCATTGAAAGTTGAACTTTTTGTCTCTCTTGGTCAATTCCAATAACTTTAACTTTTACAATATCACCAACCGATACTACATCAGATGGACTTTTTACAAAGCTATTACTTAATTGTGAAATATGTACTAAACCATCATGTTTTACACCTATATCAACAAAAGCACCAAAGTCTGTAACATTTCTAACAGTTCCTGTTAAGACCATTCCATCTCTTAAATCTTCAAATTTAAGTACATCAGCTCTTAATATTTGCTTAGGCATTTCATCTCTTGGGTCTCTACCTGGTTTTGACATTTCTTCAATAATATCTGCTAAAGTCATTTCACCAACATCAAGTTCCTTAGCTGTTTCTTTTACATTTACTTCTAATAATTTAGCTTTTATTTCTGATTGTTTTTCTTTATTTAATAAATCTTCTTTTTTGTATCCTAATTTATTAAGTAAATTTTCTGCAACAGAATAACTCTCTGGGTGAACTCCTGTAATTTCTAAAGCATTTTTTCCACCAGGAATTCTAATAAACCCTGCGCATTGCTCAAATGCTGCTTTTCCTAATTTAGGAACTTTTAATAATTCTTTTCTTTCAGCTAATTTACCATTTTCGTCACGATATTTTACTATATTATTTGCAATAGTTTTATTTATTCCTGCTACATAAGAAAGTAATGATGGTGTAGCTGTATTAACATCAACTCCAACTTCATTTACTGCATCTTCAACAACACCAGTTAAACTTTCTGTTAATTTCTTTTGATCAACATCATGTTGGTATTGCCCTACTCCTATAGCTTTTGGATCTATTTTTACAAGTTCTGCAAGTGGATCTTGCAACCTTCTTGCAATTGATATTGCACCTCTTAAAGATACGTTTATATCTGGATATTCCTCTGTTGCAAGTTTTGAAGCAGAGTATACAGATGCTCCAGCTTCACTTACAATTGCATAATGAAGTGGTCTTTCAATTTCTTTAATCATATCTGCAACAAAGCTTTCAGATTCTCTTGAAGCTGTTCCATTTCCTATTGCAATAATATCAACTTTATATTTTTCAATTAAAGTTTTTAGCTCTTTTTTTGCACCATTTACATCATTTTGTGGTTCTGTTGGGTATACAGTTGTAGTTGCAAGTAATTTTCCTGTCTCGTCAATTACTGCAATTTTACAACCTGTACGATATGCTGGGTCAAACCCCATTACTGTTAAACCTTTTAAAGGTGCTGCTAAAAGTAAAGGTTTTGCATTTTTTCCAAATACTTTAATAGCTTGAGTTTCTGCTTTTTCTGTTAAGTCAGAACGAATTTCTCTTTCAATAGATGGTTCAATTAATCTGCTCCAACTATCTTCAATTGTCTCTTCTAATATTGTAGTAAATTGAGTTTTTTGTTTAATAATATCTCTATTTATTAAATCTAAAATTTTATCTTCTGGCTTTTCGATTTTTACTTTTAAAAATTCTTCAGATTCTCCACGATTAATAGCTAAAATTCTATGGCTAGGTAAATGATTTACCTTTTCGCTAAATTCATAATACATATTATATGCTGTTTTTTCTTCTGGCTTTGTAGCTTTAGTTATTATAACGCCCTCTCTGTAGCAAATACGTTTAATTTGCTTACGGTATTCAGGATTATCTGATATAATTTCTGCAATAATATCTTTTGCACCTTGAATAGCATCTTCCACACTTGCTACAACTTTTTCTTTGTTATTTTTATCTTCCTCTGATAATTTATCAATATTTACATATTGTTTTGCAATTTCTTCAATTGGTGTTTTTTCTGTTTGAGCTAAGATAATTTCAGCTAATGGCTCTAAACCTTTTGCTTTAGCAACTGTAGCTCTTGTCTTTTTCTTTTGTTTATATGGTCTATATATGTCTTCAACTTCTGCTAATGTTTTAGCATTTTCTAAGTTTGCAACTATTTCGTCTGTAAGTTTTCCTTGATTTTCAATTGATGTTTTTACTTCTTCTTTTCTTGCTTCTAAGTTACGAAGGTATGTAAGTCTTTCACCTAAATCTCTTAAGGTTTCATCTGAAAGTCCACCAGTTACTTCCTTTCTATAACGTGCAATAAAAGGTATTGTATTACCTTCATTAATTAATTCAATTGTTCTTACAACTTGCACTAATTTTATATTTAATTCTTCTGCAATTATATTTGCAATTCTTTCTTGTGTATCCATTATTTGTCCTTTCTTACTATTAATTATTTTAGATTAAAATAATTTTATATTATTGTACAGTAATTGCTAATATTCTTATTGCCAAAAACACTGCCCAAATTATAATACCTATAATTCCAAGTACTAAACCAGTTGTAGCAAGACCATTTCCTTTTTCATTAAATAATTTTATTTTTTTCTTAGCTGATATCGAAAATGTTATTGCTAACATAGGAAACCATATACTTGTAAATAAAATACTTAAAATTCCAAAAATAAGACTTAAAATAGCAAGTACATTAGTTTTTGAGTTAACATTTGTGGTTTTTTCATTATTTTCTATCTGATTTTCATCTAAATTTTTACCACAATTAAAGCAAAATTTTGCATCTGGTGAATTTTTATATTCACAATTTTTACATATTTTTTCTTCCATTTTTATCTCCTATATATTTTCTATTTTAATTATTTGTGGTTTTGTAGTAACTACTCCCATCTTTAATTTAAATGTAACTTTTACATTAGGATGTTCTTTTGTTATTTCAATTTCTTCGGCTCCGTTTCCACTCCACAAGTCAAACATTATTTTATGTTTTCCTATTGTTGTATTTACTGTTACTTCTGTATTACTGTTTAATGTTGCTACTAAGTTTCCATCCATAAATACTTTTATAGGAACTATACAGCCATAATATTGCTTTTCTCTCTTAAAAATAATACTTCCAATATCTTTATTTTCAATTTTTTCTCCACACGAATTACAAAACTTATCATTTATATCTATCTCCGCACCGCATTTATTACAAAACATAATATTACTCCTTTTATTATTTTTTATTCTACTCCTAAATATTCATTATATGTAACTTCTCTATCTATTACTGTATCTGCTTTTATATCAATAATTCTATTTGCAACAGTTTGAGTTAATTGATGATCATGTGAAGTAAATAGCATATTTCCTTTAAACTTCTTCATTCCCTCGTTTAACGCTGTAATAGATTCCATATCTAAATGATTTGTTGGTTCGTCAAAAATTAAAAAGTTTGCTCCTGATAACATCATTTTTGAAAGAACACATCTTACTTTTTCTCCACCTGAAAGTACATTTACTTTTTTAAGTGCTTCTTCGCCTGAAAATAACATTCTTCCTAAAAAGCTTCTTACATATGTTTCATCAGGATCTTTTGAATATTGTCTTAACCAATCTGTAATTGATAAGTCTGACTCAAATAAATAGTTATTATCTTTTGGAAAATAGCTTGATGTAATTGTTGTACCCCATACTACTTCCCCTTCATCTGGTTCAAGTTCACCTGCTATAATTTGGAATAACACAGTTTTTGCATTTTCATTATCTGCTAAAAATGCTATTTTATCATCTTGTTTTACTGTAAATGAAATATTATCTAATATTTTTTCTCCATTTATTGTTTTAGATATATTTTTAACGTGTAAAATTTCTTTTCCTGGTTCTCTATCCGGTTTAAAATCAACATATGGATATCTTCTGTTAGATGGTTTAATTTCATCTAATTCAATTTTTTCTAATGATTTTTTACGAGATGTTGCTTGTTTTGATTTTGAAGCATTTGCACTAAATCTTGCAATAAAGTCTTGTAATTCTTTAATTTTTTCTTCTTTCTTTTTATTAGCTTCTTTCATTTGCTTTAATGCAAGTTGGCTAGACTCATACCAGAAATCATAGTTTCCTGGATATACTTTAATTTTTCCAAAGTCAACATCTGCAATATGTGTACAAACTTTATTTAAAAAATATCTATCATGTGATACAACAATAACCGTATTTTCAAAGTTTATTAAAAATTCTTCAAGCCAGCTAATACTTTTTAAGTCTAAATCGTTTGTAGGCTCATCAAGTAAAAGTATATCTGGGTTTCCAAACAATGCTTGTGCTAGCAATACTTTTACTTTGTCTTTTGCTTCTAGGTTGCTCATAAGCTCATAATGTTTTTCTGGTGCTATTCCTAAATCATTTAATAACACTGCCGCATCTGACTCAGCATTCCAACCATCTAGTTCTGCAAAACGCTCTTCTAATTTAGCAGCTTTCATTCCATCTTCTTCTGAAAAATCAGGCTTTGCATATATTGCATCCTTTTCCTTCATTATTTTATATAGTTCATCATTTCCCATAATTACTGTGTCCATAACAGTATATTCCTCAAAAGCAAAGTGGTCTTGTTTTAAAACAGATAATCTTTCTGTTTTTTCCTTTGTTACTTCACCTTTACTTGGTTCAAGTTCTCCTGATAAAACTTTTAAAAATGTTGATTTTCCTGCACCATTTGCACCTATAATTCCATAACAACATCCTTTGTTAAATTTTATATTTACATCTTCAAATAATGTTCTTTTTCCAAATCTAATTGTTACTCCTGTAGCCGTAAGCATTTCTTTTCCTCCTTACTATTACATACTTTGTATATTATACCATATTTTTCTAGTTTGTAAAGAAAAAAAGCCTGAATTGCTTTTGCAATCCAGGCTTAATTAAGTTTTATCTATCAAATAATAATTTTATTGCCCATAATCCAGAAATTCCTACTAGAATATAAATTATTCTACTTATAACTGACATAGCACCAAATATTGCATCTACTAAATTGAAATTAAATATTCCTACTAATCCCCAGTTAATTGCTCCTATTATTATTAAAACTAAAGCAATTGTATCTATTACCTTCATTATATTACATCCTCCTTTAAAAATAATTTTAAAAGTTTTCACTATAAAGTATATTCATTTTTCGTCATTTTATACTTTTTGCATTTTATTATTTTTTCCATTAAAGGAGAATTTTTACAATTTATTTTAACATATCTCTTTTATTAAGCCATACCGTTGCAATCACCGAAATTATTACTGAAAATCCAATTAATATTATAAATCCATATGGATTATTTTGCATTGGAACTGGCACATTCATTCCCCAAAAGCTTGCTATCATTGTTGGTATTGATAAGATAATTGTTATTGATGTTAAAAACTTCATAACCCTGTTTAAGTTGTTGGAAATTATTGAAGCATATGCATCCATTGTTCCATTTAAAATATCACTATATATTTTAGCCATTTCAATAGCTTGTTTATTTTCAATAATAGAATCTTCTAATATATCTTCGTCTTCTTCATATAATTTAATTATTTTTCCACGCATTGTTTTTTCCATTACAACTTCATTTGATTTTAAAGATGTTGTAAAATACACTAAACTCTTTTCTAAGTTTAATAATTTTAACAATGCTCTATTTTTCATTGAGTTTTTTAGTATCGACTCCGCAATTTCAGTTTCTTTATTTATTTTCTTTAATAAATTTAAATACATTGAAGCATTACTATATAATATTTGTAATAAAAATCTACTTTTTTTGTATGTAATAATATTTCTCATATTATTTTTCTTTAAATCTTGAATAATACTATTTTCCTTTATTGATACAGTAATTAAATAATCATCTCTAACAAAGATAATACCAATCGGCATTGTTGTATAAATTAATGAGTCTCCTTCTCTTTCTCTGATTGGAACATCTATTATAAATAATATGGTATTGTCATCTTCTTCAACATCAATTCTGGCTTTTTCTTCATAATCTAATGCATAACGGATAAAGTCTTCATTTATTTTTAAATTTTTACACACATCCATTATCTCATCTTCGCTCGGGGATATCATATTGATCCAATTACCTTTTTCATATTTGGTTACAATTTCTGTTTTATTTGTTTCTAAATCTGTTCTGAATATCTCTAACATAATATTTTCCCCTTTCATCCTGTCTCATTATACCACATTTTTTTAAATTTAAAGTAGTTTTTTATAATTATTTTTCTGTTTCTCGAGTTAATTGCAATATATCTTGTATATCGCATTGTAATACAGTACATAATTTTGCCAAGATTGTTAGGTCAACTTTTTGAACCTCGTTTCTACAATATCTTAAAATTTGACTATATTGCAATTCTGTTTTTCTAGTTAAACTAGATCTGCTTATATTATGTTCTTTTAAATATTTATCTAATATAATATCAACTTTTCCAAAATTCTCCATTTTATCCCTCCAATATATAGTATTACTCATTTTACGTATAGTATACTTATATGTAGTATATTAGCATATAATATTACCTATTGACAGTTGTTTTTTTATATAGTATATTTATATACAGTATATGGAAATGGAGGATAAAAATGGAAAATGATAATACAAAAGAAAATTAATTTATTAAAAAATAAAAGTTCTTTTTAGAATTTGTTACAAAAGATGAAAGGAAAGATTTTAATGAGTAAAATATATGATAAATATCAAAAATTAAAAACTTCTGACAATTACACTCCTAACACTTTATATTTATTTAAAGCTGGTTTATTTTTTATTTTTATAGATGAAGATGCTAAAATTGTTTCTAACCTGTTAAATTTAAAACTTGGTAATCTCAATGAAACTGTTGTTAAATGCGGATTTCCTTGTAATTCTTTGCAAAAATATTTAACCTTATTAAAAAGCACTCCATACAATATTGAAATAGTTTCTTTTGATGTTCAAGAAACTCCAATAAATTCTAATAGTTACTTAAGTAACAAACAATTAGAAGTAATGGCAGATGAAATATTAAAATTAAAAATTGATGATTTATCAATTAGTCAGGCTTATGACTTTTTGTACAAAATACAAGATAAATTAAGGACTGTAAAGTAAATGAAAAGAAAAAAAAATCTATATGATAGTATTTATAATTTTGAAAATATTTTAAATGTATTTAATGAGGTTTGTAGAAATACTAAAAGTAAAAGGAAAGTGGCTAATCTAAAAGAATATAAAGCTACTTATGTATCAAGAGTTTATAATATTTTGAAGGATAGAGCTTATGTTCCTCGGTCCTGTTAATATATTTACAATTTATGAGCCAAAAGAAAGACGCATAGTAAGCCAAAATGTTCAGGACAAAATTGTAAATCATTTAGTGGCAAGATATATTTTATACCCTGCTCTTCTTCCTTGTTTGTTAAGTATAAATGTAGCCAGCAGAAAAGATATGGGAACCAGCAAAGGACTAGAACTGGCTTCTAATTTTCATAGAATTTGTAAAATCAAGTACAAAAGATATTATATTTTAAAAGCTGATGTAAGTAAATTTTTTGCAAGTATTGACCATGATATTTTAAAAGAAAAACTCAAAAGAAAAATAAACGATGTAGAGGCATTAAAAATTGTTTTTGATATAATAGATAGTGAAGAAAACGGTTTAGGAATAGGTGCTATGACAAGCCAAGTTTTGGCAATTTTTTATTTAAATGATTTAGACCATTATATTAAAGAAGTGTTAAAAATAAAATACTATGTAAGATATCAAGATGATTTTTTATTATTTCATCATTCAAAAGAATATTTAAAATATTGTTTAGAACAAATTAAAGAATTCTTATCGAAAGAAAAATTATTTTTAAATAAGAAAACAAGAATTTATAGAGATACTAATAATTTCATATTTCTTGGTAGAGATTCTAATGGGAAATATGCAAGATATAGAACTGTTAAACGTAAGCTTAGAAAAAACTTGCATTTATACAAAAATAATAAAATAAATTTATCTTGCATAGTAAGTAGTATAATTTGTTATGATAGCTTACGTAATAATAAAAAGAAGAGTTGTACACTCTCCTCTCAAAAATAGTACTAAAATATACTCCTCTTCGCTAAAAAGTTACTAACAAATATATTTATCTATTTTTAGTTTATAGTTTAAGAATAACTTAAACTAAAGGACATTAGTTTGTTTCTATCTAAAACTTCTCTTACTATACCTTAGTAATAGTAACCACAGTTTTTTAGAAGCTACGGCACGCACGCCTAACGAAGGGTTGTTAGTGTTACCGTTCGAGTTCCACAAGTTATAGTTGTTCACGTTGCCATCAGAGTTCACATTGCGCAAACCAAAGTTCGAATTGTTAGAGTTCGCATTCACATACGAAGACGCAAGCCAGACAACTATGCCCTATTGTTGCTTATTATATGTTTTTAATAAGCCTGATATATATTTAACTATATCATCCAATTTTTCAGATAATTTAATATACCTTTTTTGTGGTAGTAATTCTCTATCATAACTTAAGTTTATTAAAAAATCTATTATTTTTACTTTTGCTATTGCTTTTATAAGTAAGTTCTTTTTTTCTTTAGGTTCTTCTAGCAAATTTGCTCTATATACTAATTCTAATAATTCATAACTTATATCTTTTATTCTTTTCTTTATTTCTATATCTTTTTTAGGGAAATTTTCTAATTCATTTTCAACTCTTACAATAAATTCCCTTATAAATTGTAGTATTTTAAACTTTTCTTCCTTCATTTATAATCACTTTTTCCATTTGATTTATTAATTTTTTATTATTTAAATTATGTATTAGATATTGATATATTTTATCAACTCTGTGCTTTGAATTTATATATTGTTTTGCTTTTTCATATGTCTGGTTATATGTATTTAAATTTTTATTGTCATAAAATTCATCAACATCATAATTATTTCTTCTATCTACAATCAAATAATTAATCTTTTTATTTTCTAATTTTGCCATTATTTTATTTATGCTTTCTATTGGAAAACCACAGCTTACTATTCCATCCAATTCTTTTAATTTATAATTGAAAAAATATGATAATATATATGAATCTTTCCCATATACATTGTAAAATTTTCCAACTTTAACCAATATTATACTATCTGGATGTATTGATTTTATAGTTTTTATTATTGTAGTTACAGCCATATTAACCACCTTTTCTTCTTTTGTATATTTCAAATTATATACAAACCATTTTAAGCTTGTCAATACTTTTTTCTGTTTTTATTTCAAAATTTTTCCAGTTTCATGGCATAAAAAAATCAAGCTGACAGACACAAGGCCTGTCAAGCTTGAAGATTGCTTATTTATATATTTTAAATTTGTGCCATATATAGTTTTCTATTTTCTCGGAGGGGATTCCAGATTATAGAGAAACTACGGCACGCACGCCTAACGAAGGGATGTTAGAGCTACCGCCCGAGCCCCACAAGTAACAGTAGATCACGCCGCCATCAGAGTCCACATAGCGCAAACCAAAGCCCGAATTGTCAGAGCCAGCACCCACATACGAAGACGCAAGCCAGAATGCATTTCCACTACCATCACTTGTATCTGATGCTTTTCCAAATAACATTTCATATGCTGGTGAATCTGTTGCTATTCCTTTACATTCTCCTGTTGTACTACTACTTGTTGTTAATGAGTATGGGTAATAGTAATAAGCAGTACTTTCTACTGTTATTGAAGTTACATTGTCTGTTCCTATTTTTCTTCCATCTGGATGTTCATAACTTATACTTCCTGTGTATGTTTTTCCATTAGTTGCCGAACTTCCACTTGCTGTATATGTTACTTTATTTCCATATTCATAAAATTGTCCCGCACCAAAAACTGTTCCATCTCCTTGGTTAGTCGGATCATATCCTGTTACTCTATTTATATCTTCTACTTTTATACTTCTTGCATTTGTTCCATATTGAGCACACATTGTATTTAATTGACTTATTCCAGTGTTATATCCATCTTTTCCTGATAATTGTAAAGTTCCTACATCTACTGTTGACATTATTAGAAGTTTTCCATTTTCTGCTCCTAATACTTTCCAAACACCAGTGTATCCTGAAACACCACAATCATAAGTATAATCGTCTCCTACTGTATATGTTGTAGTTCCATTTGTTACTGATGTTTTGTTTTGTGTCCAATTTCCTGTTGGAGTTACTGGATCATCTCCTCCTGTTGTTCTATTCACTTGATTATCTAACCATTTGCTTAATTCATTTATACCTTTTTGGTCATTTTCTATAGCTAGATTCATTTTGTTTTGAGCGTCTTTTGCTTTTTCTATTATTCCACTATCTCCAAATAGTGCATTTACGCTCACTCCCGCTAGTATTAAAAGTACTACTATAGTTACTACTAGGGCTATTAGCGTAATTCCCGCTGTGTTTTTAAATGTTTTCTTCATTTGTTTTCTATCTCCTTTTCTATATTATTTATTTAAATAATATACAAACGTTTTAAAATTGTCAATACTTTTTCGTTGAAAAATGTCATTTTTTGAATATTTTGTATTAATATCGTTCATACTTATATTATGTAATTGTTGTTTTATTAGTATTTTACGGTATTTTTATTCACTTTTACAAGTTCTAAGCCAGTGATATATTAAAATAGAACTTTAAATAGGTAGGTGTTTAATTTGTTATTAGATGGCAAAGATGTTGCAAAAATTCTCGGTCCTAATATAAAAAAAGCTAGATTAAAAAGAGGTTATACGCAAGAATTTCTAGCTGAAAAAATAAATATTTCAATAGATTTATTAAGGAATATTGAAAATAGTAGAAATGTTGGTAGTATTCAAACATTATTAAATTTGTGTAATTTTTTAGAAATAACTCCTAACGCTATGTTTGAAAATTTATATACAACTAAGGATGATACTCTGGATACTACATTGCAAGAATATTTTGACACATTATCTACCAGAAGTAAAAAAGCTTTACAAAAAATAATAATTCATTTAGATAAAAATTATTAAACCGCTGTGAATCCACAGCGGTTTATCAATGTTTTTATTCTTCTTCCTCTGTTGTTGTTCTCCTCCTTTTGTATTCTCTTTTTCTCAGTCCGTAAAGCACTGCCCAGATAGTGGTGCAGAGCGCTGCAATAATCGACATCAAAATTGATGTATGATATGCAGCACTTTCGTTTGCCACCTCCACTGATATCTGAAGCACACATACCACAGTGAGAATAAAACTAAGAATGGTATATGTGAGAAGGAGCCATGTCCGTCTCTCGCTCAGTGTTGCAATCAGCATCATTGCGACAAATACAATGATGACAATTGTTTCAATTGTTGTTAACGTATTATACGAGATTCTTTCCAAAAACATTGTGTTTTCCTCCTAGTATGTAAAAAATTATATTGTAAACTAACTATAACGTTAGTGTAATAAAGGAAAATATATATAAAATAGGTAAGACCTATATACTATATTTTACCATAATTTACATAAAATTGCAAATTATAATTTCTAATAATTCAGTATAAATTTTAAAAAAAACAACAGATTAGGTTTACACCTTAAATCTGTTGCAACACAAAGAATAGTGAGGAAATAAAACCTTGAAAAATCGGTGTTTTATTTCTTCTGGTGCGTCATAGAGGAGTCGAACCTCCGACCATCAGATTAAGAGTCTGCTGCTCTACCAACTGAGCTAATGACGCATATAACTAACTTTTATTATTATACGGCGAATCCCCCTGTTTTGTCAATAGTTAGTTAATTTATTTTAGCATAATTTGTTCGCAATTTCTGCAAATTGTTCTATACCTAAGCTTTCTCCTCTTACATTTTCTGATAAATTTAATTCTTGTAAAATTTCTTTTAACTTTTCTTTTGAAGCTATTCCTGCATTTGCTAGTCCATTTAATAATGTTTTTCTTCTTTGCATAAAACTAGCTTTTACAACTTTAAAAAATATTTTTTCATCTTTTAAGACTACTGGTGGCTCTTTTCTAATATTTAATTTTATCACTTCTGAACATACCTTAGGCTCTGGAACAAATGATGTATTTGGCACTGTTAATACTTCTTGTGGCTCAGAATAATAATATACACAATATGTAATTGCTCCAGTATTTTTTCCTCCTGGTATTTCTGTCAATCTATCCGCCACTTCTTTTTGAACCATAACTGTTATACTATCTATATTCAGTTTCTCCTCTAATAGTTTCATTATTATTGGTGTAGTAATATAATATGGCAAATTAGCTACAATTTTAACTGTATAATTTTGAGTATTTTCTTGTTGTATTAAATCATTTAAATTTACTTTTAATACATCTTCATTTATAAGTGAAAAATTATTGTATAATGCAAATCTGTCATTTAATATTTGTAACATTTTTTTATCTAATTCAATAGCAATTACTTTTCCTGCTTTTTCTACTAATCTACTAGTTAGTGTTCCTAATCCCGGTCCAATTTCTATTACACAATCTTTTTCATTTATTTCTGCTGCTTCTACAATATTCTCTATTACATTATCATCAATTAAAAAATTCTGTCCTAAATCTTTATTAGCGCTAATATTATATTTTTTCATTAAGAATTTAGTTTCTTCATAAATATTCATCTTTAATCTCTTTCTTTCCTTGTTTTTGACGACTTTTAGATTTTTAGTTAATTTTACACATCAAAAATTTCATTATTTTTTTATTAACTTCCTTGTATAGTATATAAGCATACTTATTAAAAGTCAATAAAAGCACTAGAAAAACCAGTGCTTTTATACATTATTCAGTTGTGTTATTTTCCGTTGTTTCTGGTGTAGTTGGCTCATTAGTTGTTGTATTTGAAGTTTCTGTATTAGTTGTATTCTCATTAGCTGGTTTAGTTGGTGTTGTCGTTGTTTTCTTCGTTCCTCTTCTAACTATCTTGTTTCTAGACTTATATGTATCTTTAGAAAGTAAGGTCTGTGATACTATTTTTCCATTTAATTTTAATATTTTATAGCCTTCACTTCTGCAACCTGTAATTGCTGTTTGTTCTACAATTTCTTTTCCTTCTTCCAGTGTTGGATCTTCTTTATATATTGTAGTAGGATTAATATATGATGTTATTTTAGATTGAATAATTACTTCATATTCTTTCTCTTCTTTTATACCATATATAGATACCTTACATACTCCTCCATTTGCTGATGCCACCATTTTTATAGGATATTTCCTTGAATTCTTAAATACAAAGTCTAAACTACCATAATAAACTGTTGCATCTCTACTTGCTGCTACATATCCTGTTGTAAACATATGATTACTTCTTTCAACAATCTGCATATTTGCAAGTAATGCTGTGTTATATATTGTAGATGATACTTGGCAAACACCACCACCTACATCTGGTACTACCTTTCCTCCAACATAAGCTGTTCCTTCTTTAAATCCTGCTTCAATTGTTCTTGAACCTACTATTGTATTAAATGAAAATTTTTCTCCAGGTAATATAACTGTTCCATTAACCTTTTTAGCTGCAAGTTTTATATTTGTATTTCTATTATAATTACTTCCATCAAATCTTGTTGAAAAAGTTGCTAATAAATCTGGGAAAGCTTCTTCTCCTAAATTATTAATTGTTTTTTTAGGTTTAGTTATTTTTAATGGAATTGTATATTCTTCTTTATCTTCTTTTAAAAGTTCTTCTGCTTCTTCTACTGAAATTTTAAAGTCAATTCCATTAACTTCTGGATGAACTACTGTTGGATTTTTTTGTACATAAGCATCTTGTGGTTCCTTATATATTTCTTCATGAATCTTCTGCAAATTTATAGGTTCTGGCTCTTTATATTCTACAGGTATTTCTATAATTTGATAATTTGTATGAATATTACTTATTTGTTCATATATTTTTTCTTTTAATTCTTCTGTTTTTATTATATATCCAGCTTTTCCTTTTACTATAATTAAATTGTTTTTTTCAATATAATAACTATTGTCTACAATTGCATCTTTCATCTTTGAATTAATATCTTTTATTGTATCTGATAATAAACTGTCGTCTAAATATAACCTAGGTTTAATTTCTTTTTTAAATAATTTTGTAAACAAAATTGAATAGTTATTTGTTAATATATTTCCATTTCTTCCAATGTTATCTGCTTCTATTACTGCATTATCTATATCAAATTTTGCATTAAAAGTATTTGCTGTTACGCTTGTTTCATTTTCTCCAATTTTTAATATTAAATTGTTGTTTTCATCTTTGAATCTTTCTTCAATTGCATTATTTACTTTTGTTTTCGCCTCTTCTACAGTTAAATCTGATATATCTATTCCTAAAATTGATATTCCTTTTAGTATTTTTTCATTATTCATATTAAATAAAGCAAATACTACTGAAAATATCATAACAAATAAAACAATAAATAAAGATACAACTATTGGAATCACTTTGTTTGATTTTTGTTTTTTAGAAGGTTCTGCCTTTTTAAACTTCATAGAATCTTCTTCCACCGTCTTATCATTATCCTCTTTTTTCTCTTCCGTTTCCTTATTTTCTACTATTTCTTCTTGTACATTATTTTCAGGAGTTTCTTCTTTTTTTAATTCTTCTTGATTATCTAAATTTTCTTGTCCTTCCATACTCTTCCCCTTTGTTTAAATATATACTTTTGTATAAAATAATATTACCACATATTTATTCAATTTACAATAAAAATTTATTTATATTTTGTCATAATTTATATTTTTTTATCATTTTATACTAGACAACTTTTTATTTTTTTAATATAATACTTATAGAAAATTTTGGAAGAAGAGGTATTGTTATGTTAGGTCATATGATTGCATACATTCGTAAAGAAAAGAAACTTACAAAAGCTGGCGTTGCTCAAGGTACAAATATCAATACTGGTCACTTAACTCATATTGAAAAGGGTGAAAGAAATCCTAGTCATAAGGTGTTAAAAAATTTATGCAAAACAATGGGCATTCCATATCGTCCTTTAATGTATACATATGATAGAGAACTTACAGAAGAACAGTTGGGATATAAAGTAGTATCACATATTCCATATGATAAAGTGCCTACTTTTGATTTGTTAGGTGGCTTAATAGATTGCCCTACCACTGTTTCTGGTGCATCTATTGCAGTAAAAATAACTGATACATCTATGGAGCCAAAACTAAAAAAAGATTCTTATGCATATATTGAATTTAATACTCCTCTTGATAATAGAGATATTGGTTTGTTTAGTTACAATGATAAGCTTTTAATTCGTAAGTTTATTATTCGTAAAGACGGACTTGTTCTAAGAGCGGAAGATAAGGAAATTCCAGATATATGCTTGGACCCTAAAGACGAATTTTATATTGTTGGCAAAGTTGTTGGCACAAATTAATAGTTTTTTTGTCAAAAATACTTGAATTATATTTTTTTTAATATTATAATATACAATTAGTTAAACAAGAGATAAATAAGGAGAAATTTTAAATGGAATTAATAAAAAATATTTTCTTTAATACAGATAAATTAGTTGAAAATTCAAAAGTGAAAATTTCATATGCAGGCAAACTTTTTCAAGATAACTGTGAGGAAGTTTATATTCATTATGGATTTGGTTTAAACTGGGATAATATCGGTGAAATTAAAATGGAAAAAACTGAACTTGGCTTTCAGGCTGAAGTTGAGCTAATTTCTAGTGAAACTTTTAATTTCTGTTTTAGAAATTCTAAAAACGAATGGGATAATAATGGTGGTCAAAACTATGTCTTTCCTATTGAAAAAGTAGAACTTGCTTTAGTTGTAAAAGAAAAATCATTCTTAGATGCTCCTAGAAAATTAAGAAAGTCATATATTTGGAGTAAAAAAGTTCGTTTAGCGGTATATAAGCTTATTACATATTTGCCAAAATTGATCTCTGGAAATTATAAAAGAAAAATAATAGAATAATAAAAAATAGCAAGTTATTAACTTGCTATTTTTTTATATATACCAACCACCATTTATAGAAATAATTTGACCTGTTGTGTACTCATCTTCAATAAGCCATTTTACGCATTTAGCAATATCTAGAGCTTTTCCTATTTTATTTAATGGTATTTGCTCTTTTATTTGTTCAAGCTCTTCATTCGTTAAATTTCTATTCATGTCTGTGTCTATTATTCCAGGTGCAATTGCATTTACTCTTATGTTTGATGGTCCAACTTCTTTTGCTAATGCTTTTGTCATTCCATTTATTGCAGCTTTAGTTGTTGAATATGCTACTTCACAAGATGCCCCTGTTTCTCCCCAAATAGACGAAATATTTATAATGCATCCTTGTTGTTCTGGTATCATATATTTAAGTGCTTGTTGATTACAATAAAATACTGAATTTAAATTTGTATTTATTATTTTTTGCCATTCTTCTTCTGTTACATCAGTAAATAATCCTTCTTGAGATATTCCTGCATTATTAATTAAAACATCAATTTTATTAAATTTATTTATTGCAAATTGTATCAACTTTTCAGTCTCTTCTCTTTTAGAAACATCTGCTTTTATTATTTCAATTTCTTTTCCTTGTTCTAATAATTCTTGTTGTATTTTTTCTGCTTGCTCTTTTGAATTATTATAATTTAATACTACTTTATAATTTTCATTTGCTAATGTTTTTACTATTTGGGCTCCTATTCCTCTAGAGCTTCCTGTTACAACAACAACTTTATTAACTATACTTTTTTCTCTGTTTTCTTCCATGATTTAAATTCGCTCCTTTATACGTTTCAGTCAACGAATGACAATTAGAACATAATAATATGACAAAGAACTAGGCAAGTTGTACAACAAACCTAGTTCTAAGTAATTGGAGCCACTTATCTGATTCGAACAGATGACCTACTGATTACAAGTCAGTTGCTCTACCAGCTGAGCTAAAGTGGCATATTTGGTGACCCCGACGGGAATCGAACCCATGTCTCCGCCGTGAAAGGGCGATGTCTTAACCGCTTGACCACGGGGCCAATAAAGAAACTTGCTAGGATTTAATCAACTTAAATCCTAGTTATGGTGAGCCATCGCGGACTCGAACCGCGGACAACTTGATTAAAAGTCAAGTGCTCTACCACCTGAGCTAATGACCCAAGTTCCAAGCTCGTTACTAACTTGTTACGTTAGCACAAGCCTTATTTTAAACTATTTTTTATCATTTGTCAATAGATTTTTCATTTTTTGTGAAAAAAATGTAATTTTTTTGAAATTTTATGAATTTAGTTTCTTAATTAACTCTTCAACATCTATTCCATGTACGTCACAAGCTTCTGCTATAGTTTCTGCTTGTGATGCTGGGCAACCTAAACAATGCATTCCTGCTTCTAATAAAATTTCTGCTTTTTCTGGAGCTTTTTCTAATAATTCTCCTATTGTCATATCTTTATTTATTTCCATATTCAATACCTTTCCTTTCTTTTGATACAAATCGGGTTAATTTTCATAACTTCCCTTTAATATAAAATTAATTTTAACATATTTTTTTCAAAAAGTATAGACAAATTTAAAAATATATTATATGATTGTTAAAAATTGGAAGGTGGTGTTATCATATAAATTTAATTGATTATTTTTTCATTATTCTTATTATCAATAGTTTTATCTTTTTTTATTCATTATACAATTTTTTTGATATTAAAATTTTTCATAATCTACAAGGTTCAAAATTAAAATTAAAAAGTCCCACTAATTTTAAATAATTATTTTTAAGGAGGTGTTTATGAATTAATCGTATTTTATTCATTTTATTTTTTACACTTATTTTTTGTTTTATTGGTTATAAAATCTTTTCTCCTATTTATTTTCAAAATCACATTATTATTTATTATGGTTTACATCCTTTTGATGTTTGTATAGAGCAACCTGTTTTATGGAAATCTTTAAAAATATTATTTTTAATTACTTATATTTATTCTGGAATATTTTTTTCTAACTTATTATCTAATTTATTTCATTTTAAAAATAAATTAAAAGTGAATAAAAAAATTAAATTAAATAAAAATAATTATTCTCTAATAAATTCAAATAAAAAAAATGAATTAAAATTATTAATTGGCGAAAATGTGAATACCAAAGAAATTATTTATTTACCAGAAAAAAGCTTATATCAAAATATTTTAATTACTGGAACTATTGGCACAGGAAAAACTAGTAGTGCTATGTACCCATTTACTAAGCAATTAATTAAATATGAAAATTTTAATAACAATAAAAAATTAGGTATGTTAATTTTAGATGTTAAAGGAAATTATTATCGAAAAGTTGTGGAGTTTGCAAATGAATTTAATAGACAAGATGATATTATTGTTATTGAATTAAATGGCAAATATAAATATAATCCTTTGCATAAGCCAAATTTAAAACCCTCTATCCTTGCTAACAGATTAAAAACAATTTTATTACTTTTTTCAAAAAATAATTCTGAAAGTTATTGGTTAGATAAGTCTGCTCAAATATTAGAAGAATGTATTAAACTGTGTAGACTCTATAACAATAACTATGTTACATTTGACGAATTACATAAGTTGATTACTAATGATAATTATTATTTAGAAAAAATAAATTATTTACGTGATAAATTTATTAAAAATATTTTTTCTGAAAGTCAAATTTATGATTTATATTCTAGTTTAAATTTTTTCGAAAAAGAATATTTAAATTTAGATCAAAGAACTATGTCTATTTTAAAATCTGAAATTACCAGAATTACTAATTGTTTTATTTCTGATTATGATGTTTTAAATACCTTTAATCCTAAACAAGAAGAGCTTAATTTTTTTGGTTTTGAAGAAGTATTAAAAAAAGGAAAAATTGTAGTATTAAATATGAATATAAATGAATATTCAAATTTATCAAAAATAATTGCTGCATATTTAAAATTAGATTTTCAAACAGATGTAATGACTAGACTGGCTAACAGTAAAGATAATAATTTTCGCAGTGTTTGTTTTATCTCTGATGAATATTCTGAATATTGTACAGAAACTGATTGTAATTTTTTCTCGCAAAGTAGAGAAGCCAAATGCATAAATATTGTTGCTACCCAAAGTTATACTTCTTTATTAAATACTCTTCATGATCAATCTGCAGTAAATGTTATTATTCAGAATTTAATAAATAAATTATGGTTTAGAAGTGATGATATTTTTACAATTGAAAATGCACAAAAGCAAATTGGAAAAGAAGATAAAGAAAAAATATCAAGAGGAATTTCAGAAAATGCTAAAGAAACTGTTTATAGCTATTTTACCAATTCTTTAAATTCAAAAAATTCTAATATTTCAGAAACTATTACCACAACTCTTCAAAACGATTTTGTTTATGATACCAATTTTTTCACCAGACATTTGACTAATTTTCACTGTTTAAGCTTTTTATCAACTGGTACTGAAATTATTCCACCATCTGAATTAAAATTATTTCCATATTTTAATAATTAATATTTTTTAGGAGGTTTTATTTATGTTTAAATTTATTTATAAAAAAAGATTTTTATTTGTTTTATTATTTATTTTATTTTTATTAATTTTTTCTTCTAATGTTTCTGCAAATATTTTTAATGGCAATCCAGAAATTGTAGATAAATTAAATTCTGCTTTTGAAAAAGTTGAAAGTTGGATGTTGAAATTGGCAACTCCAGCTGCCGCAGTCGCTGTAGCTGTTGGTTTATTTATGAAAAAGTTTAGTTTTGGTGATGAAGAAAGACTGAGAATTGCTAAAAAATTAATTAGAGGCAGTTTATTTTCTTATGCTTTTATTTTAGTTTTAGATTTAATTTTATCTGCAATTAGTTCTTTATTAACTTAATTTGGTGGTGATGTATTGGAAAATTCTAATTTAACAACTTCAATTATTGAAACAATTAATTCTATTTTTGAAACTTTATTTTCTTCTATTGATACTACAATTTATTCTGTTTTAGATGAATTAACTTTTATTGATAAAAATATTTTAAACAATTCTATTTTTCAAAAAATATTTGGTTCTACTGGCAATAATGGTTTATTAGTAATTGCGAATTCTTTATTAGTCGGATTTTCTCTTTATTACGCTATTCGTTTAATTTATTCTTATTATATGAATTTACAAATTGAAAGGCCTTATCAATTTATTTTTAAATTATTAATTTTTGGGATTGTAATGAATTGTTCTTATTTTATTTGTAATCAATTTATTCAAATAAATAGTTTTATTTCTGATGCAATTCGTACAGTAGGTTCAAATATTTTTGGACATGATATATCTTTTTCTGAATTAATAAATAAATTAAATTATCTTTCAATTAAAGAAAAAGAATTTAATATTTTTTCTTTTGATGGATTAATAAAAAGTTTTATTTCTATTAGTTTATTTAATTTAATTTTTTCATATTCTTTAAGATATATAATGGTAAAAGTATTTATTTTAATTACTCCTTTTGCAATATTAAGTTTAATAAATGAATCTACTTCTTGGTTTTTCAAAACTTGGCTTAAAACAGTTCTATCTTTATTATTTCAACAGTCATTAGTTGCAATTATATTATTAATTATTTTTTCATTTAATTTTTCTTCAAATAATATTATTTCTCAATTGATGTGTATTGGTGGAATATATGCACTGGTGCGAGCCAATTCATATATTAGAAGTTTAATTGGTGGTATTTCAACAGATGTTTCAAACAATTTTAATATTAGTAGCAAATTTTTAAAAAATATTTAAAAGGAGTTTTTATCTATGAAATTTATTTTTCCACAAAATTATAATTTTAAAAATAAATTATTCGGGATAATTGATTATTCAAGTTTAATTTTTAATATTATTTGGGATTTAATTATCTTTTTATTAATTAATTTATTATTTAAAAATAATAATATTAAAATATTTATTTTTATTATTTTTTCTTTGCCTATTTTTTTATTTACTATTTTGGGATTTAATCATGAAAATATTTTAAATGTTTTTATCTATCTAATTAAATATATAAAAAGACCCAAAATATATTTTTATTCAAAATAATTTTTTCCTCATAAGTTTATTGTAAATCACCCAGAAAAATGATATAATTTGACAAAACATAACATTGGGGGAATTTCTTATGAAATTAGAACAAAATGATTTATTACCTTTGTTTTCAAGTACAAGTCTTCCAGATATATTTTTTACAGAATATTTACCTGAAGCAAATGGCGATTATCTTAAAGTATATTTATATATTTTATTTTTATCTAAGTATGATAAAGATATTAAACTAAATGATTTAAGTAAAAAATTAAATCTTTCTTTTAAGGTAATTCAAGATGCAATGAAATATTGGGAAGACCAAAATGTTATTGTTAAAAAAAATACAGGTTATGCTTTTAATAATTTACAAGAAATAGAATTAAATAATTTATATAAGCCAAGAGTTGCTTTATCAGCTGAACAAGTACAAAAATCGGCTGAAAGTCAAAAACGTGCTAAAACTATGGAATATATAAATAATAGATATTTTTCTGGTTTAATGCCAACTACCTGGTACCCTGATATAGAATTATGGTTTAAAAAATATGGTTTTGATGACGAAGTTATGATGGCATTATTTAATCATTGTTTTGATAAATCTGCATTACACAAAAATTATATTCAAACAGTTGCAGATGCTTGGGCAAAAAATTCTATTAAAACATATAGTGATTTAGATTTATATTTTGAAAAGCAAGAAGCTGTTAATAAAATTGCAAATATGGTAATTAAAAAATTAGGACTTGGCAGACAGCTTTCTCAATATGAATATGCTTACGTTGAAAAATGGATAGTTGATTTTAAATTTAATTTTGATATTATCGAAATTGCTTTAAAAAGAACTACCTCAAAAGTAAATCCAAGTTTTGATTATATTGATAAATTATTAACTGATTGGCATGATAGAGGATTTACTACTGCTGAGCAAGTTCAACAATTCTTGTCAGATATGAAACAAAAAAATAAAGATATTAAAGATTTAGAAAAATCTACAAAAAATTATCAAAATTACAATCAAAGAAATTATGATAATTTAAATAATTTATATGCTAATAAATTATAGGAGGTTATTTTGAATAATTCTATTTTAAAATCTCTTTTAATTGAATATGATAAAAAAAGAATAAATGCAGAAAATATTGCACAAAAAGAAAAAGAAAATTTATACACTGAATTTCCAGAGCTTGAAGAAATAGATAAAAAATTAAGTTCTTTAGCATTTTCTTCAATGATAGAATTAACTAAAAATAATGATAAAAAAATAATAGAAAATTTAAATTCTAATATTGAAGCATTAAAAAAAGAAAAAGAAAAAATATTAAATTCTATTGGAGAAAGAGCAAAAAAAATAATTCCAAATTACGAGTGTAAAAAGTGTAATGATACTGGATATATTTTAAATGGAAATTCCACAGAAATGTGTAGTTGTTTAAAACAGAAAATTTATGATATTGAATATAATAAATCAAATATGTCTAATTTAGAAAAACAAAATTTTAATAATTTTAATTTAAATTTCTATTCTGATGAAATAAATAAACAAAAATATAATTCAGATATTTCACCTAGAGAAAATATTAAATTAATTAAAAATATTTGTGATAAATTTATTAACAATTTTGATAATACTGAACAGCGTAATTTATTATTTACTGGTAATACTGGTTTAGGAAAAACATTTTTATCTAGCTGTATTGCAAATGAATTATTAAAAAAAGATAAAACGGTATTATATCAAACAGCCTCAGTTATGCTTGATACGATTATCAGTTATCGTTTTGGTAAACCAAATGTTTCTAAAGATATTTATGATTATTTATTAAACGTAGATTTACTTATTATTGATGATCTAGGAACTGAAGGCGTAAACAATATGAAATTAGTTGAATTATTTAATATTTTAAATAGTAGACTTTTAAATTTAAATAAAAAAACTATTATTTCAACTAATTTAAGTTTGCAAAATTTATTTAATACTTATGATGAAAGAATTGTTTCTAGAATTATTGGAAGTTATGATATATGTTATTTTTTTGGGGAAGATATACGCTTTATAATAAAAAAATGATATTCCTTACATTGGAATATCATTTTTTATTATTTTATCTTTCTTGTTCGGTATCTCTATAATTTTTATTTTTCACATTTCTACCATTTTTTATTTTTGCAATTTTCTTATCAATTTCGTCAATTTTTTTAATTATAAAATCATGTGAACCTTCTAAACCTTTTAGATAGTCCGGCAAGCTTTTTTCAAACGATTCAATCGTTTGCTGTATCATTTTTCTTTCGTTTGGAAAATTTCCCTCTCTAATTGCACTAACTCTTTTATGTAGGTCCTGTTCAACTAAAATTGATAGATAATAAAAATTTTCATCGTTCATAATCTATTCACCTTCATTATCATCTGGAGCTATAGTTTCAATACTAACAACTTTTCCTTCATTAGTTCTCATTAATGTTACACCTTGAGTTGATCTTCCTAAAATGCTAATATCTTTTACATTTAATCTAATAATTGTTCCATTATCAGTAATTAGCATTACATCTTCGTCATCTGTTGCAACTCTAATACCAACTAAGTTTCCTGTTTTTGGTGTTATTTTATATGTTGTAACACCTTTTCCACCTCTAGTTTGTACTCTATATTCATCTAATTCTGTTCTTTTTCCAAATCCATTTTCAGTAATTGCAAGTAATGTTGCATTTTTATTACCTTCAATTATAGATTCCATTCCAATAACATAATCTTCATTATCTAGACGAATACCTATAACTCCTTGTGCTGTTCTTCCCATTGGTCTAACATCTTTTTCACTAAATGTTATACAAGCACCTTGACTGGTAACTAGAACTACATTATCTTGACCATCTGTTAGTCTAACATCTATTAACTCATCATCTTCTCTTAATGTAATAGAAAGAAGCCCTGTTTTTCTAGTTGAGTCGAATTCAGTTAATGGAGTCTTTTTAATAAATCCTTGTTTTGTTCCCATTAACAAGTATTTTCCGTCTGCAAAATTACTAATTGGAATAACAGCTGATATTTTTTCTCCTGGATCTAATCTTAATAAATTAACTATTGCCGTACCTTTTGCAGTTCTTCCTGCTTCTGGTACTTCGTATCCTCTTAGTCTATATAATTTTCCTTTATTACTGAAGAATAATAAAGTATCATGAGTTGAAGCTGTAAATATTTGTTTAACAAAATCTTCTTCTCTTGTAGCTAGTCCTGTAATTCCTTTTCCTCCACGTTTTTGGCTCTTATATGTATCTATTGGCATTCTTTTTACATATCCAAAATGTGTTAAAGTAATTACTGTTTGTTCTTCTTTTACTAAATCTTCAATATTAATTTCGCCTTCTGCTGCAACAATTTTAGTTTTTCTTTCATCACCATATTTTTGTTTAATTTCTAATAATTCTTCTTTAATGATATCAAATACTAATTTTTCACTTGATAAAACAGCTCTTAAATGTTCAATTAATTTCATTAATTCATTATATTCTTCATCTATCTTTTCTCTTTGCAACCCTGATAAAGTTTTTAATCTCATATCCAAAATAGCTTGTGCTTGAATATCTGATAAATTAAATCTTTCCATTAATTTTTCTTTTGGATCATCATATGAATTACGAATAATATTTATTACTTCATCAATATTATCTAATGCAATTCTCAACCCTTCTAATATATGTGCTCTAGCTAATGCTTTATCTAAGTCAAATTGAGTTCTACGAAGAATAACTACTTTTCTGTGGTCAATATAATGATCTAAGCATTGTCTTAATGTTAAAACTTTTGGTTCTCCATTAACTAATGCAAGCATTATAACACCAAAGGTATCTTGTAATTGTGTATGTTTATATAATTGATTTAATATAACTTGTGCATTTACATCTCTTTTTAATTCAATTACAATTCTTACTTTTGACTCTCTATCTGATTCATCTCTAATTTCAGAAATTCCTTCAATTTTCTTATCTTTTACTAAATCAGCAATATTTTCAATTAATTTTGCTTTATTTACTTGGTATGGAAGTGAATTTACAATAATTCTTTGTTTATTATTGCTCATTTCTTCAATTTCACTTTCACCACGAACTGTAATTTTTCCTCTACCTGTTGTATATGCTTGTTTTATTCCTTCTAATCCTAGAATAAGTCCTTCTGTTGGAAAATCAGGTCCTTTTATTATTTCCATTAATTGCTCATCAGTAACATTATCTTCATCAATTATTTTTATAATTCCATCAATTACCTCTGTTAAATTATGTGGTGGAATATTTGTTGCCATACCTACTGCAATTCCTGATGAACCATTTATTAATAAAGCTGGTATTTTTGCTGGAAGTACGGTTGGCTCTTGTAGACGATCATCATAGTTTGGCATAAAATCAACTGTATTTTTTTCAATATCAGTAAGCATTGTTTCTGCAATTTTTGCCATTCTTGCTTCTGTATACCTCATTGCAGCTGCCCCATCACCATCTATTGAGCCAAAGTTACCATGTCCGTCAATTAGTGTATATCTTTGTGTGAAATCTTGAGCTAATCTTACCATCGCATCATATACTGATGCATCTCCATGTGGATGGTATCTACCTAAAACAGAACCTACTGTATTAGCACACTTTCTGTAAGGCTTGTCTGATGTAATTCCATCTTCATACATAGCATATAAAATTCTTCTATGTACTGGTTTTAAACCATCTCTTACATCTGGTAGAGCTCTCGCAACTATAACACTCATTGCATAATCAATATATGCTGTACGCATCTCTTTTTCAATGTCGCGTTCTACTATTTTCCCGTCATTTCTTTTTTCGTCGTTTGCTCCCATTCTTTTACCTCTTTTCTAGTATTTTTCACTCCTTTATTATACTAAAACACTTAAAAATTTGCAAGTAAAAAATCGTGATTTAAGCCATAAAATCACGATTTTTTTGTACTATTTAATTAAAATTTCAGCCAACTTTTTTTGTTCTTCTGTTAAGTTAAAATTATGTCCATTATTTTTTATTATTAAGTGTAAATTTTCTATTTGTCTTGCTTGTTTTAATGTTTCTTCTAATGGTAAAGTTTGCTTTAATCTATCTTTTATTTTTTCGTATTCTCTTTCCATTCCGTCAAAATCTTGATTTTGATAATAATTTTTCCAATTATTTTCATACTTTCCTAACTTCCCTATATTATCTAATTGATTTGCAAATTCTGTTTCAATATTATTACTAACATTATCTAAAATTACATTTTTCCCTTGTCTAATTAATGTGCCTATACTGGACGGAATTAAGCCTTTTTTTACTGTATAATTTAAAGTACTATCCAAAACATCAGAAATCCCATCAATTATTCCCCCATTTTTTATCGCATTTTGTGCTTGAGAAACATTTTCGAATTTTCCTGTAAATATTCCTGTTATACTTTTACCAAGCTCAATTCCCTTTTCAATAGTTGTACTTATTCCTTCTTTTAGCCCTCCTTTTAACAAACTATTTTTTATATCTATAACTTGATTTTCAACAAAATCTGGTAATACCCATCTTAGTCCTAAATCAATCGCAGTATTTACTACTTTACCCATTGTTGTATTTAAAAATCCATTTTGTTCTTTTTCTGTTACCAATTCATTATTATTTATTGGGTTATTATTTAATGTTAATTCATTTACCATATTAAAATTCTCCTTTTTTATTTATTTTTATTAAATTTTTATTAATCTTTAAATATTCATTTTTTAAAATAATATTTAATTTATTTATATTATTTTTATTAATAATTAAATTGTATTGGGGATTAAAAGATAATTTTCCTAATATATTAAATCCTGAAAAAATTTTTTTAAGAATAGAAATGTCTATTGAATTTTCATTATATTTATTAAATAAAATATTTATACTTTCTTGAGGTATTTCCCAATTATTTATATAAATATTTAATAAATTTTTTGCTTTTTTTATTTCTAATAAATTAGCTTCTAAAATAAAAATATTTAAATTGCTATTTTTTATTATTTCTTTTGTATAATCAAAAAAACATTCTGAAGAAGTATCTATAATAATTATTTCATATTTTTCTTTTAATTTTGATAAAATATTTTTTACTTTTTCACTACTAATTTTATATTTAGAATCAAATAATAAATTTATTCCAGAGACTAAATCTATTTTTGAATTTATTTTAATTATTAGTTCTTCTATTTTTATTTCTTTTAATAAATTATTATTTTTTATTTTATTTCTTATTTTTTGAGAATATTTTTTTATTCCTAATATTGTATGTAGACTATTATTTAAAATATCAAAATCAATAATTAATATTTTATTTTTACTATTTGATAATGAGTTTGCTAAATTAATTGTGAATATACTTTTACCCACTCCATTTGTTCCTGTTACACTAATTATTTTTTCTTCTTTTAAATCATATTTTTGTTTTTTATTAAAAATATTTATTAATTTATTTAAAATTATTTTTTTATTATTTACTTTATTTTTTTGTTTTTCTAATAGCATTTGTTTTATTTCTTTTAATTCATTATTTATTTCTATATTTTTATTATTTATTATTTTAATTATTTCTTCAATTTCAATTTGATTATTATAAAAAATATTATAAATTCCTTTTGCATATAAATAATTTTCTAATTCTGTATTTTTATTTTCTAAAAATATAATTATTTCAATATTTGAATTTATATTTTTTATTTTTTCTATTAATTCTTTTAATTCAACATTTCCTGGCAATAATTCACTAATAATTAAAATATCAATATTATTTTCTTTTTCTAAATATTCTATTATTCCTTCTTTATATTGTATGTCTTCTATTATTACTTCGAAATCATTTTCTTTTTTTAATTTTTTATTTAATATTTCATTTCCTATTGCAGTAATTATTTTTTTCATAATAAGTTCCTTTCTTTATTAGGTTCAATTATTTCTTTTTCAAAATCTGCTGATTCGATTTTTGTTAAAATATGTTCTGCTCCAATAAACATTAAACATTCTCCTCTTTTTAATGATTTAATTTCTATTTTTTCTTTTTCTGATAAATTTGTATATTTTTCTAATACTTTTATATTTTCTTCTTCTAAAGCAAAAAATGTTTTTATTTCCGAATTATTTAAAATACTTTTTCCATATGTTCCATCTTCTAAGCTAAATAAATCTGAAATGTCCTGAGTTATTGCAACTGCACTTCCTCCATATTTTCTAATTGTTTTAAATATTTTATATATAAAGCTTGCTACTTCTTTATTAGAAGTTACACCTATTAATCTCCATATTTCATCCATATAAATTGCTTTACTTTTATTTCTATCTTTTTTTATTTTATTCCAAAATAATTCAATAAAAATAAACATTCCATATTTCAAATTATCTTCTCCTAATTCATAAATATCTGCAACAATTAAAGAATTATTTAAATTTACATTAGTATAATTATTAAAAAATTTTAGTGATCCTTTTACAAATGGAATTAATTTTATTTGGAATTTTTTTGTTTTTTCATCTTGTCCTAATAAATTATAAAAATCTCCTAAAATTGGCATATCATATGTTGTTTTAAAAATCGGTTTGATTATTATTTTATTTTCTTCTTTTTTATATAATGTTTCATCATCAAATGTAATTCCTTTATTTTTATATAATTCAATTATCTTTTCTTCTAATATTGCTTTTTCTTCTTCATTTAAATTACCAAAAATTAAATTAAAAAATCCAATTAATTTTCCTAATTTATTTGCTAAATATCCTTGTTCATTATCTTCTAAACTTTCTTCCATAATATCGAATATATTTATATATGAATTAGAATTTGGCCCTATTTTTAAAAGTGAGCCCTCTAATTTTTCGCACATTTTCCCATATTCTCTGTCTGGGTCTATAATATACTGTTCTATTCCTAATAACCTATTTCTTAAAACTAATAATTTTGTATAAAATGATTTTCCTGCACCACTAGTTCCAAAAATACATATATTTGAATTTTTATATTTATTCTTATTATATCTATCAATAAATACTAAAGAATTATTATAAATATTAGTTCCAATAAAAATACCTTCTTCATCAAATATTGCAGATGAAATAAATGGGTATGTTGCAACTAGTCCACTTGTTAATACATTTCTTTTAGCTGCATTTTTTAAATCTATAGAATTTTCCATAAATGGTAATGCTGTTAAATATGCTTGTTCTTGCCTAAAATACGCCCTTTTCGTTTGCATTCCTTTACTTTGTATAATTCCTTCTATTTTATTTAATAAATATTCTAATTCTTTTATATCATTCGAAAAGGTTGTTACATAAATATATAAAAAATATAATTCTTCATTATTTATTTGCATTTCTTTTCTAATATATTTTGCATCATTATATGTAAATGCTGCGATGTCTATATCTTGTCTATTTTGATTTCCTTCTTTTAAATCAACACCTACATTTCCAATATGATATGTTAAATCTCTTATTGTTTTATATGTATCTTGTTTTTCATAAAAAATAGAAATATTTAAATTTATATTTGTATCAATAATTGATTTTAATATTAAATCTGTTTGCTCTCTAAAATAATTTGTGATAATTAATGTAGAATAATAAGTATTATCGATTTCAATAAATTTTGGATTTGAAATATTTATATAAGATGGACTTAAATAATCTTTACTTGAAAAAGTTCCTTGAAAAAATTCTGGTTTATTTTCTTTTTTACTTATTTTATTATTTAATAAATTTATCTTTTCCTTTAAATTAGCTCTTATTCTTTTTAATATTTTATGAATATTATCCCCTCCTTGTTATTCTTATTTTTTTGTCAAATAGGATATGTTTTTGTTTTGTTCTTTTATTCCTATCTTAGTATTTTTTGTCTTCCATGTTTATGTAAACAATTTTAAACATGCTTTTGATTTTTTTATATTTTGAGCTTTTTCTTATAGCCGAAGTGTTTTGTTGTATGTTTTTCACTTATTTTTCCACATTAGTTTAACTACTATAAGAAATTAAAAAACAATTCATTTTTGAGTTGATTACTACTTACATTTATCTCTTTTGTCTTTTTGTAACAACAATTTATTTTTTTGTTTTTCTTTTATGAATATTTATTTTAATTATAATTTAAATATATTCTGAAATTTAAAAATGAAAATAATATATCAATAATTTGATTTTTATTACTAATGTCTTCTACTATATTTCCACATCTTGATAAGCATTCTTTAATCTTAAAATATTGATCATTTAATTTTTCCATCAAATAATCTTCATTATTTAATATTTCTTTATTTTCATTTTTACATTTTAATATAATATAAAAATTTTTAGATGATGATTTTTTCTCATGATTCAGTTTTTTTATATATTGGATGTATTTTTTAGAAATATTTTTAATTAAATTATTTTCTTGAATTATGTTTTTTTCTATTTTATTAATATGTTTTGTTAAATCTTCTTTATTACTTTGAATTAATATTTGAAAATTAAAATTGCATGTTTTTAAAAATATTTTATATGAATTTAATATAGCTTCTTTTTCTAAATCTGATTTTAAATTAAAATTAATTGGATTTATTTTTATTATTCTTATATAATTATTATTTTTTAATTTAATAATTCCGTTTTCTAATATATATTGAATTGGCAGCCATTCTTGAACAGTATTTAATTTTTTGTTAATAAAATATCACCTCCTAAATAATAATAATAAATTATTGGATATTTTTAAAGAAATTTTTAATGATAAAATAAATAATAAATTAAATAATTAAATATTAAAATAATAAAATCAAATAATTAAAATATAATAAATATAAAAAATTAAATTAATTAAAATGATAAAATTAAAGAATAACAAATATCGAAAAAAATAAATTAAAAAATAATTAAATGATTAAAATTTGACTAATAATAAATATTAGAAAAAATAATTAAAAATAAATTAATAAAAATAAATTAATAAAAATAAATTAATAAAAAAATTTATATATTTATATTATCCTTTTTCATGATAATTGTCAACAAAAATCGTATGCCAAAATTCGACAATATTTTTAACAAATATTTTTGAATAAAAAAAATTATTTTATACATAATAATAATATAAGGTTAATATTAGTTGAACTAAGAGTTTTATTAGGTCATATTATTGGCTTTTTAAAATTTGAGCAAAGATTAATTATTGTTTAATTAATTTTAGATAATATTTAGTCGGAGATGAGAGTATATTATTTGTATTTAAGCTGTATTTAATTCTATTTTTGTTAATTTAATGAAGGTAGGATTTCTCTATATGGTTGAAAATATAGGTAATATGTTCGAAGTTAAGATTATTTTTGTATATTTTAATGATTATTATTAGTCCTTTTGGGATGAATATAGTTATTACGTGTGCATTATTAGTCAAGCAACTGATTTATATATTTGATGTATAGTTTATTTGTATAGTAATATACATTAGATTAAAAATTAGATATATAGGTTTTAGCTGTAAATTAATATTAGCTTTATACGATTAATAGCAGGTAAGAAAAATCTTACCTGCTATTAAATAATTATATATCCAAATTTTTAACAAATTTAGCATTTTCTTCAATGAATTTTCTTCTTGGTTCTATCTCATCACCCATTAGTAATGTAAATATAGCATCTGCTTTAATTGCATCTTCCATTGTAACCTTTATTAAAATACGGTGTTCTGGATCCATTGTTGTTTCCCATAATTGTTCAGGGTTCATTTCTCCTAAACCTTTATATCTTTGAATTCCAACTTGATCTCTTGATATTCCTTTTTCTGCTAATTCTTTAAAAGCATTAGCTAAATCTTCATCAGTATAGCAATATACATCTTGCATACCTTTTTTAGATAATTTATATAATGGTGGTTGAGCTAAATATACATTTCCATTTTCAATTAAAGGTCTCATATATCTAAAGAAAAATGTTAATAATAATGTTCTAATGTGTGCACCATCAACGTCGGCATCTGCCATTATAATTACTTTTCCATAACGAATTTTAGAAATATCAAAATCTTTACCAATTCCTGCACCAACTGCTAAAATTACTGGTTGTAATTTGTCATTATTATATATTTTATCAGCTCTTGATTTTTCTACGTTAAGCATTTTTCCCCAAAGAGGAAGAATTGCTTGGAATTTTCTATCTCTTCCTTGTTTTGCACTACCACCTGCAGAGTCACCCTCTACTATGTATACTTCACATTCTTCTGGATTTTTACTACTACAATCAGCTAGTTTTCCTGGTAATGTAGATGTCTCTAATGCACTTTTTCTTCTTACTAATTCTCTAGCTTTTCTTGCAGCCTCTCTAGCACGAGATGCATTTATACATTTTTCAAGAATTGCTTTTCCTACTCCTGGATTTTCCTCTAAAAATGTTGATAATGCGTCATTTACTAGGCTTGCTACAATTCCTGTAACATTACTGTTTCCGAGTTTTGTTTTAGTTTGTCCTTCAAATTGAGGTTCTTTTACTTTAACAGATACCACAGCTGTAATACCTTCACGGATGTCTTCACCTAATAAATTAGAATCTTTCTCTTTTAGTAAGCCATGGCCTCTTGCATAATCATTAAATGCTTTTGTTAGTCCTCTTTTAAATCCCTCTAAATGAGTTCCTCCTTCAATTGTGTTAATATTATTAACAAAAGTATATATATTTTCTGAATATGCTGTTGTATATTGAAAAGCTATTTCAACTGGTACATCACCATCTTTATCAATATATATTGGCTTTGGATGAATTTTTTCTTTATTTTGAATTAAATATTCAACAAAAGAATTTAATCCACCTTCAAAGTGAAATTCTGCTTTTTTAATATTTTCTGGATCTCTTAAATCTTCAATAGTAATTTTTAGTCCTTTTGTTAAAAATGCCATTTCTCTAAATCTATTTTCAAGAGTAACATAGTCATACTCTAAAGTTTCAAAAATAGTATCATCAGCTAAAAATCTAACTTTTGTACCTGTTTTTTTAGAATCTCCTATTTTAGTTAGTGGTTCAACAGTTTTTCCTCTTTCAAATTTCATTTGGTATAAACCACCATCTCTTTGAATTGTTACTTCTGTCCATGTAGATAAAGCATTAACAACAGATGCACCAACACCGTGAAGACCTCCAGAAACTTTGTATCCACTATCTCCACCAAATTTTCCACCTGCATGAAGTTTTGTATAAACTGTTTCAGCAGCTGATATTTTTGTTTTTGGATGTATATCAACTGGAATTCCTCTTCCATTATCCTCTACACTAATAACATTTCCCGGTTCAATTTTTACATTTATTTCTGTACAATAACCTGCTAATGCTTCGTCAACACAGTTATCCACAATTTCATACACAAGATGGTGTAATCCTCTTATAGATACACTTCCTATGTACATACCAGGTCTTTTTCTTACAGCTTCTAGTCCTTCCAGTACTTGAATTTGGTCTGCTCCATATTCATGCTCGAATTTTTCCATTTTTTAACCTCCAAATATTTTTGCTCTTTTTTTCTTTTCTTTGGTTTATTTTATCACTATCTTAAATTATTTTGCAAATTTCTCCATTAATTACATTAAATAATTTAATATTATCCAACTCCATTTTATCAGTACAAGTTATAATAACTTGTGTATCTTTAATATAACTTAAAAAACTTTTTCTTCTTTTTTCATCTAACTCTGACATAAAATCATCTAATAATAAAATTGGGTATTCCCCTATTTCATCATAAATAACATATAGTTCTGCTAATTTTAAAGAAAGAATTGCAGTTCTATGTTGCCCTTGTGAACCATATATTTCAATTTCTTTATCATTTATAAAACATTTAAAATCGTCTCTGTGAATTCCTTTAGTTGTAAAACCTTTTATTATATCTAATTTTCTTCTTTGTTTTAATAAAGATAAATAATTTTTTTTATTTTCACATTCTGTTATATATTTAATTTCTAATTTTTCTTTATTTTCTGTAACTTCAGAATGGATTTTTTTTATTTTATTATTTAATTTTTCAATAAATTCAATTCTGTATCTACAAATTATTTCTGCATATTCAGCTAATTTTTCATCCCATATTTCTAGCATATTTTCTGGTTTATTTAATTCTTTTATTTGTCTTAAATAATTATTTCTTTGTTCTAATGTTTTTAAATATAAATTTAAATTATGCACATAATTTGGTCTTAATTGTCCTATCATCATATCTAAAAATCTACGTCTCTCAGCTGGACCATTTTTTAAAATTTGAATATCATCTGGTGTAAATATAACTAAATTTAAATTGCCAATCAATTCACTTAATTTTTTTATTTTTACACCATTAACCTCAATTTGTTTTTTATCAGCAATTATTATTTTTATTTTTCCACTTCTATCAGATTTATCATAAAATATATTTGTTTCTAAAAAATCTTCACCTAATTTTATCATTTCTTTTTCTTTAGATGTTCTAAAAGACTTTCCAAAACCACTTATAAAAATTGCCTCTAAAATATTAGTTTTTCCTTGTGCATTATCACCATAAAATACATTAATATGTGGATCTAATTCTATTTCTTGTTCTGTATAATTTCTAAAATTTTTCAATTTTATTTTGTTTATATTCATTTAATTATTCCTTCATTCTAATTGGAAGAACCATATAAATGTAATCTCCATTTTCCTCTGTTGGTCTAATAATACAAGGTGAAATACTTGAACCAAAATCAATAAATACTTCTGGATCATCAATTGCACGAAGAGCATCTAAGAAATATTTTGGGTTAAATCCTGCTTCTAGATTTTTTCCTTCTGTTTCAACAAATATTTCTTCTTTAGCATCACCTGTTTGATTTGTACAAGAAATTGTTACTTTTCCTATTTCAATATTTACTTTAACAGGATATTTCTTTTCTTTTTCTATACTAGATGCAGATATTAGGCTAACTCTTTCAAAACAATTTTGAATACTTCCTTTATCAACTCTAATTCTTGTTTCCCATGTTTCTGGGATAACACTAGCATAATTTAAAAATTCTCCATCTAATAAACGAGTAACAATTTTACAATTTTCCATTTCAAATAATGCTTGATTTTTAGATACCCCTATTTTTATAGTATCAAAAGAATCATTTAAAATTTTATTTATTTCATTTAATGTTCTTCCTGGAATAACTGCTGAAAAATCATTTACAGCTGTTTGTAAAAACTTACTCTTCCAAGCTAATCTAAATCCATCTACTGCTACTACATTTAATTTATTATTTCTTATTTCAAATAAACAACCTGTAAATATAGGTCTATTTTCTTCTGTGCTAACTGCAAAAATAGTTTTTCTAACCATATCTTTTAAACTATTCTGCTCCATCTCAATAGAGTTTTCAATATCTATTTTAGGTAATTCAGGAAACTCTTCTGGATTCATTGTAGCTAATTTATATAAAGATCCTTCACATTCAATTACTAATAAATTGTTTTCATTTATTTCAATATGAATTTCTGCATCTGGAAGTTTACGAATAATTTCACTAAACATTATTGCATTAACTACTGTTGCTCCTTGTTCTTCTACTGTACATTCCATTATATATTCAATTCCTATTTCTAAATCATAGGTTGTGAATTTAACTTCTTTATCATTTGTTTGAATTAAAATTCCTTCTAGTATAGGCATTGTTGTTTTACTAGCAACAGCTTTTGTTACGGAATTAATAGCTTTAAGGATTACATCCTTTTCACAAACAAGTTTCATATTTGTTTCGTCTCCTTTTTTATATAATATATAAATAATAATAGTAGTAGTATTAGTAGGTATTGTGGATTGTGTGGAAAAGTTATTCAAACTTACTGTTCCCTAGCAAAATATTTGGTGATAAATTTGTGGACAACTTAAAAAGTTATTTACAATTTCATTTTTTGATTGTGGAAAAATAGTTATCAACAAGTTTTCAACAAATAATTCACAAGTAGTTGTGGATATCTAATGTATGAATCCCGTAAGAAGAAATGTAACTACATTTTCCAAACGAACATTTTTCAAAACATAAATTTTAAAAAACTTTTCTTTTTATTCATATAAAAGACTTAATCAGCAAATAAAGAGTTTTTCACAGTTTCCACAATTAGTTTTGTATTTGTATTTTCTTTAATTTCATTTGCTATTTTATTACATCCATGCATTACAGTTGAATGGTCTCTTTTACCAAAAGCTAGTCCTATTTTGGGTGTAGAAAGGTTTGCAACATCTCTACAAAAATACATAGCGACTTGTCTTGCAAATGCAATATCAGCAGACCTTCTTGAACCTTTTAAGTCTTCTACTGTAACATTAAAATATTTAGCACAAACTTCTTGAATGTATTCAATAGAAAGTACTTTATTATGATGTGAAACTACATCAGATATAGCTTTATTAGAAAGTTCTATTGTAATTGGACTATTTGATAAGGTTGAATAAGCAATTAATTTATTTAATGCTCCCTCCAACTCCCTAATATTTGTATCTATATGTGTAGCTATATTTACTAAAACATCATCATCAATAATAATATTATCTAATTGAGCCTTCTTTTTTAATATTGCCATACGTGTTTCATAATCTGGATTAGAAATATCTGCAATAAGTCCCCATTCGAAACGTGTTCTTAAGCGATCTTCTAAAGGTTGAATATCTTTTGGAGGTCTATCACTAGAAATGATAATTTGTTTTCCATCATCATGTAAAGTATTAAATGTGTGGAAAAACTCCTCTTGAATTCTTTCTTTTCCGGCAATAAATTGAATATCATCTATAAGTAGAACATCTATATTACGATATTTATTACGAAACATTTCGTTTTTATTATCTTTGATAGCATTTATAAATTGATTTGTAAATTTTTCTGAACTAACATATAAAACACTTGCATTTTTGTTGTTCTTTAATATTTCATTTCCAATAGCATGCATTAAGTGAGTTTTGCCAAGCCCTACTCCCCCATACAAAAACAAAGGATTATATGCTGTAGCAGGTGCTTCAGCAACAGCTAATGCGGCAGCATGTGCAAAAGAATTATTATTACCAACAACAAAACTATTAAATGTATATTTTGGATTTAAATTAGAACTGTTTGGTGTATTTGTTGGAATCACAGGAGCTTCATCTTTTGGCATATCCTCTTCACAAATTATTTTTACATCATAATTTTTATGAGTAATAAAACTAAATGTGTTTTTTAATAAAGATAAATATCTAGATTCTAACATATCTTTATGTACAATATTTTGTGCCATTATAGTAATTGTAGTGTCATCAACTGAAAAAATTTCAATATTACTAATCCATGTACTATATGAAATTCCAGTTACTTCAGTTTTTAGTAGTTCTTTTGCTTTTGTATTTAGTTCATTAATTTCTGCCTTTTGCATTACTCCTTCAATCCCTTCAGTATATTAATAAAACATAAAATTATTACGTAAAGTTTTCCACAAAGTTATCCACAACTGTGGAAAAGTAAACTCCATAAATACTAATAAATAAACAAAAATTTAAAATTATTAACATAATAATTATGTGTTTTCAAAATTCGTAAAAACCTTATTTCCCTATGTTAGTATATCATATCAAAAATACAATTAAATAGTCAATAGAATAAAAAATAAAATGTAAAAATTGTTTATGTGTATTGACATAATAAGCTGGTAAGGTGTATAATAATAAAGCTTATATTTAATAAATAATCCATTCGTGGTTTAAATAAGAAAAAACATAGGAGGTGCTAAAATGAAAAGAACATATCAACCTAAAAAAAGACAAGAACAAAAAGAACATGGTTTTATGAAAAGAATGAAAACAAAATCTGGAAGAAATGTATTAAAAGCTAGACGTGCAAAAGGAAGAAAAAAATTAAGTGCGTAATAAAAATGGTCACGTAATAAGCGGTGACCTTTTTAAGTTTTATGAGATTGAGTGATTTTGATGAAAAAAATGAAAACCTTGAAGAAAAATTATGAATTTCAAAATGTTCTAAATAAAGGTAAATTTTATATTGGCAAACAAATAACAATATATATAGCAGAAAATAAGCAATCAACTAATAGATTTGGAATAGCAGTTTCCAAAAAGACATGTAATGCAGTAAAAAGAAATCACATTAAAAGAAAAATTAGAGAAAACTATAGGCTAATTCAAGATCAACTAAAACAAGGTTATAATATTGTTTTTTTGTGGAATAAAAAAGTACCAGTAGAACAAGTAAATTTTCATATTATAAAAAGTGATATGGAAAAATCATTTACAAAGGCAGGGCTTTTATAAGTGAAAAGTATTTTTATTTTTCTATTAAAAGGATATAAAAAAATAATTTCACCAATTATTGGAGCTTTTGGAATACATTGCAAATTTTATCCGAGTTGCTCAGAATATATGATACAGGCAATAAAAAAATATGGCTGTATTAAGGGAATATATTTGGGAATAAAAAGATTATTAAAGTGTCATCCTTTTGCAAAAGGGGGATATGACCCTTTAAATTAGGAGGAATTTCATGGGTTTTATATCAGGAATATTTGGCTATTTGCTTAATTGGTTATATGAGGTTTTTAGTAACTATGGTGTAGCAATTTTAATATTTTCAGTAATTTTAAGAGTTATTTTAATACCAATTACAATTAAACAACAAAAGTCAATGAAAAAATCAGCTGCACTTCAAGCTGAGATGTCAGAAATTCAGAAAAAATATAAAAATAATCCAGAAAAATTAAATCAAGAAACAATAGAATTATATAAAAGAGAAAAAATGAGTCCTTTTAGTGGATGTTTGACATCTATTTTACAATTGGTAATCATTTTATCTGTATTTTGGCTAGTTAGTCAACCACTTACATATATGAAAAAAATAGATAATAATCTAATTGATGCATATACAACTGAAATGAAAGAAAGTGGATATAATTCAAATAATAGTTATGTGCAAATAGCTACAATTGATTATGCAGAAACAAAATATCAAGAAATATCTAAACAATTAGAACAAGAAAATGTAGAAAATAGGGAAGAACTAGTAAAAAAACAACAAGAATACAATCAATTAAGATTGAATATGGAATTTTTAGGAATTGATTTAAGCAAAGTTCCAACACAAAACTTAAATGATTGGAGAGTTTATGTTATTCCAGTTCTTTATGTTATAACTTCAATTATATCAACAAAACTAACAACAGTAACTCAAAAAAAGAAACAAAAACAAGATGTTGTTGTTTCTAGTGAGGAGGATAACAAAGAAGTTGATCCGACAGAACAAATGCAACAAATGAGCAATAGTATGATGTATATGATACCAGTAATGTCTGTTATGATTGCAATTATTGCTCCATTAGGATTGGCTTTGTATTGGTTAGCAAGTAATATTTTAATGATTATTGAAAGACTTATTATAAATAAAGTTATGGAAAAAGATGACAATAAGGAGGAATCTTCTAATGGCTAAAAGTATTATTGTAGAAGGAAAAACTTCAACAGAAGCTATTGAAAAAGGGTTAAAAGAATTAAAAGTATCTAAAGATAAAGTTGATATAAAAATATTAGAAAATGAAGAAAAGAGAAGCTTTTTTAGCATATTAGCTCCTAGAGTAGTAAAAGTTGAAATGACTTTGAAAGATGGAGTAACAGAAAAGAAAGCTGAGAACAAACCCAGAGAAGAAGTAAAACATATTGAAAAAGAAAAAAAGGCACCTTTAAAACCAGAAGAGTTAGAAAAGGCAAAATTGAACTTACAAGCATTTTTAAAAGCTTTTGTTTCTAAAGTGAACAATATGGAATATAAAGTTTCTTCAGATGATGAATATGTATATGTTACATTAAATGGGGAAGACGCAGGAAAACTAATTGGCTATAGAGGTGAAACATTAAACTCTATGCAAGCAATTTTAACTGCAATTGCTAATAAACAAGTAGAAAGTAGAGTTCATCTTGTGTTAGATATTGAAGGATACAGAGCTAAAAGACAAAAAGCATTAGAAGAACTTGCTGATAAATTAACAAGAACAGTTATAAATACAGGCAAACAAGTTACTTTAGAGCCAATGTCTGCTTATGAAAGAAAGATTATTCATAATAGATTACAAGATAGTAAAAGAGTAAGAACTTATAGTGTTGGTGAGGAACCATACAGAAAAGTTATTATAGCAAAAAAATAAGAAAAATCGGAAGTCAAAGTTCGGATTTTAGTTTAGTTAACTAATTCTAGCTTTGACTTCTTAATTTTTAATATAATCAGCATCTTGCGTCGTTAAAAGTAATTAAAAACGCGGTTACAACCACAAAGGTTGCGCCCTTGCCTTTTTACTTACTTTTGCCTAGCAATATACTAATTATATTAAAAATTATAATAGAAATAATTTTATTTAATGATAAGGAGGTAAGAGATGGGTACAATTGCTGCAATTTCAACAGCTCCGGCTAATGGAGGAATTGGAATTATTAGAATGAGCGGTAAAGAATGTTTTGAAATATTAGATAAAATTTTTGTGCCAAAACAAAAGCAAGATATAGAAGAAATATCTGGATATACCATAAAATATGGATATATTATAGATTTTAAAACAAAGCAAAAAATAGACGAGGTTTTAGTATCATTTTTTAAATCACCTAAAAGCTATACTACTGAAAATATGTGTGAAATAAATTCACATGGGGGAGTGGTAATTGAACAAAAAATCTTAGAACAATGTTTATTAGCTGGAGCTGAAATGGCTGAGCCAGGCGAGTTTACTAAAAGAGCTTTTTTGAATGGTAGAATAGATTTATCACAAGCTGAAGGAATTATTGATTTGATAAATGCTAAAACTTCTCAAGAAGCAAAAGCATCATTTAAACAATTAGAAGGAAGTTTATCTAAAAAAATTAAAGATATACGCCAAAATTTATTAAACATAATGGCTGATATAGAGGCATCTATTGATTACCCTGAATATGACGAAGTACCGGAAATAGTTAATAAGAAACTAATTGAACAAATAAATGCAATTGAAGAGAAATTATTTAAATTAGAAAAAAGTTTTGATAGTGGAAAAGTATTAAAAGAAGGAATAAAAACAGTTATATTAGGAAAACCAAATGCAGGAAAATCGTCATTACTAAATGCTATTTTAAATGAAGAAAGAGCAATTGTAAGTCAAATAGAGGGAACAACTAGAGATACTATTGAAGAGATGGTACAAATTCAAGGGATACCTTTAAAATTGATAGATACAGCAGGAATAAGAAATACTCAAGACGAGATTGAAAAAATTGGCGTTAAAAAGGCTTTAGAGCTGTCAAATGAAGCTGACCTAATAATAGGTATATTTGATAACACAAAACGGCTTAGAAGCCGAGGATTTGCGAATACTGGAAATTCTTAAAAATAAGAACTCGATTATACTATTAAATAAGATTGATGAAAAAGATAATGGACTAGAAAATGACATTAACATTAAAAATGTTAATAAACCAGTTGTAAAAATATCTGCTAAAACTAAAGAAGGGTTAGAAGATTTATATGAGCAAATCTTGAAAATGTTTAAATTAAATGAAATTGAAATAAATGACGGGGAAGTAATAACAAATATAAGACATAAAAATCAAATAAGAAAATCTATAGATGCTTTAGAACAAGCTAAAAAAGGAATTGAAATAGAAATGCCTATTGATGTAGTGGCAGTTTCACTAAAAGAAGCTCTCGAAGATTTGAGTGAAATAACTGGAGAAAATGTGTCTGAAGATATAATAAATAATATATTTTCTAAATTTTGTTTAGGAAAATAAGACTTTATAATTTTAATTTAAAAGCATTGAATTACTATAAGAGTAAAATATTAACCTATATGTTTCACAAGCAAAGTATAATGAAATATATAGTTTCAGAGAAAAAAATGCGTGAAACACGAACAGTAAACCACAACAAAAAGACAATGTTTTTAAAAGAGTTTCGACAAAGTATTGAAAAATCAAAATAAAACACTTTCGACAAAAAACGACAATCCAAAAAGTTGTATCAAACAGTGATTTCTGTTTCATAGAAAACTGAACCAAAAAATAGAAAATAAATTTAACAAGGAAGGTAAAATAAAAATGAAATATAATGCAGGAAAATATGATGTAGCAGTAATAGGGGCAGGACATGCTGGATGTGAGGCGGCTCTAGCAACAGCAAGATTAGGATTAAAGACTTTATTATTTAGTATAAGTTTGGAAGCTGTTGCAAATATGCCATGTAATCCACACATTGGTGGAAGTTCAAAAGGACATTTAGTAATGGAGATAGACTGCTTAGGTGGAGAAATGGGTAAAAATATAGATAAAACATATACTCAACTTAGAATGTTAAATACATCAAAAGGACCGGCAGTGTACTCCTTGAGAGCTCAAGCGGATAGAAAAAAATATCAAATGGAAATGAAACATACTCTTGAAAAACAACCAAACTTATATTTGAAACAAGCAGAAATAGTTGACATTGGAGTGGAAGACGGAAAAGTAAAATCTGTAGAAACAAATATAGGTGCAATATATGAGGTGGATAATGTTATATTAGCAACTGGTACATATTTAAAAGGAAAAATATATATAGGAGAAGTATCTTACGAAAGTGGTCCAGATGGTGTGTTCCCAGCAAATAGGTTATCTGATATGTTAAGAAAAATCGGTATAAACCTTGTAAGATTTAAAACAGGAACACCAGCGAGAATAAATAAAAATTCTATTGATTTTTCTAAAATGGAAAGACAAGATGGGGATAAAAATCCTACAGCATTTTCATTTGAAGATAAAATAGTAGAAAAAGAAGAACAATTACCATGTTATTTGACATACACAACACCTGAAACACATGAAATTATAAGGAAAAACTTGCACCGTTCACCTTTATATGGTGGAGAAATAACAGGTACAGGGCCAAGATATTGTCCATCTATAGAAGACAAAGTAGTTAGATTTGCGGATAAAGAAAGACATCAAATATTTGTAGAACCAATAGGAAGAGATACAGACGAAATGTATATACAAGGAATGAGTTCATCACTTCCTGAAGATGTACAAATAGCTATGTATCGCACTATACCTGGATTAGAACATGCTGAATTTACAAGACCGGCATATGCAATTGAATATGATTGTATAGATCCATCTGAATTAAAATTATCATTAGAACATAAAAAAATAGATGGAATGTTTTTTGCAGGTCAAATAAATGGAACTTCTGGATATGAAGAAGCTGCATCACAAGGAATTATAGCAGGAATAAATGTAGCACAAAAAGTAAGAGGAAGAAAACCAGTCATTCTAGACCGTTCACAAGCATATATAGGAGTTTTAATTGATGATATTGTAACAAAAGGAACTAATGAACCATATAGAATGATGACTTCTAGAGCAGAATATAGGTTATTACTAAGACAAGACAATACTGATTTAAGATTAACAGAAATAGGACATGATGTAGGTTTAATATCTGAAGAAAGATATCAAGCATTTTTAATTAAGAAAAAACAAATTGAAGAAGAAATTGAAAGACTTGAAAACACTGTGGTTAAGCCAACAGAGAAGGTAAATGAATTGTTAAAAAATAATAATTCTTCGGCACTTACAACAGGTGTAAAAATGGCAGAATTATTAAGAAGGACAGAAATGAATTACGAACTTTTAGGTGAAATTGATGAGAATAGAAAAGAATTGCCTAAAGAAGTAACTCAAGAAGTAGAAATAGAAGTAAAATATAAAGGTTATATAAAACTACAACAAGCACAAGTTGAAAAATTTAAAAAACTGGAAGCAAAATTGTTGCCACAAGATATAGATTATAGTACAATTAAAGGGCTTAGATTAGAAGCAAGACAAAAATTAAACAAAATAAAACCAAATTCAGTAGGCCAAGCTTCTAGAATATCAGGCGTTTCACCAGCAGATATATCGGTGTTGCTTATTTATTTAGAACAAACGAATAGAAAGGTATAATATTGATTATGAATAAATTAGAATTTAGTAATGATCTAATTGAAAAAGTAAATTCCATTGGAATAGAAATATCTCAAAAACAAGCAGAACAGTTTTATAAATATATGGAATTATTATTAGAATGGAATGAAAAAATGAATTTGACAGCAATAACAGATCCAGAAGAAGTAATATTAAAGCACTTTATAGATAGCTTGACAATTATTCCATATTTAAAAGAAGCAGATACAGTGCTTGATATTGGCACAGGAGCAGGATTTCCTGGAATACCTTTAAAAATATTAGAAGAAAATAAGAAATTCACACTATTAGATTCTTTAAATAAAAGAATAATATTCTTACAAACAGTAATAAATGAGCTAGAATTGAAAAATATACAAGCAATTCATGGTAGAGCAGAAGAATTTGTGAGCAAAGAGAGAGAAGCTTATGATATTGTAACATCAAGAGCTGTAGCAAGACTAAATGTACTTTTAGAATATATGTTGCCATTTGTAAAAGTAGGCGGAAGATGTATTTGTATGAAATCTTTTGAAATTGAAGAAGAATTAAAAGAAGCTAAAAAAGCTATTGAAATTCTTGGAGGAGAAATTGAAAAAATAGACGAAATTACATTACCAAATACTGATATTAAAAGAAAAATAGTAATAATAAAAAAGGTAAAAAATACACCAAGTAAATATCCTAGAAAAGCTGGAACACCTGCAAAAGAGCCAATAATATAATTTTAAAGTGACCTTTGTAACTAAAGCAGAGGTTACTTTTTTATTGTATAGGAAAAATCGAAGATTTTTGCTATACAACAAGGTTAAGTTACCTTGGGATGTACGGATTGCATAGCAACCCCGTACAGGTGGCAAAGCCACTTTTCTTACTAATTTATAATTTCAAGATTTATTGTGAAAATTATTATATTTTTTTCAAAAATTCATTGACATATTGACGATATTTTTATATCATTAATATGTCCCTTTTAATATAATTAGATATTAGAATAGTTTACATAAAACAACAAAGGAGGCAATTAAATTGGGAAAAATTATATCAGTTGCAAATCAAAAAGGTGGAGTAGGAAAGACTACAACCTCAGTGAATTTAAGCACTTTACTTGCAAAAAGAGGAAAGAAAGTTTTACTAATAGATGCAGATCCACAAGGAAATGCTACAAGTGGAGTTGGAATGGATAAAAATACAGAATTATCTGTTTATGATTTAATAATTAGTGATGAAGTAGAAAGTAAAGATACTATTCAAAAAACAGAAATTAAAAATTTATATATTTGTCCATCTAATATAAACCTTGCAGGAGCAGAAGTTGAGCTGGTTTCAATGATGTCGAGAGAATATAGAATGAAAGAAAAGTTAGAATCAATAAAAGATAAGTTTGACTATATTATTATTGACTGTCCACCATCATTAGGATTAATTACATTAAATTCATTTACAGCATCAGATAGTGTATTGATACCAGTACAATGTGAATATTACGCTCTAGAGGGATTAGGACAACTTATAAACACTATTAATTTAGTAAAAAAACACTTAAATAAGGACTTGGAAGTAGAGGGAGCATTACTTACTATGTATGATATTAGAACAAACTTATCTAACCAAGTAGTAAAAGAAGTTAATAAATATTTTGAAAACAAAGTATATAAAACAGTAATTCCTAGAAACGTAAAACTAAGTGAGGCGCCAAGTTATGGAATGCCAATATCTATATATGATCCAAGATCAAAAGGTGCTAAAAGTTATGATAAATTTGTAAAAGAATTTTTGAAAAATAATGATAATACAAAAGGAAAACATGCAGTATAAAAGAAAAGGAGATGTTATGATGGCTGTTAAAAAAACAGGTTTAGGAAAAGGATTAGAAGCTTTATTTAGTGAAAATCAACTAACTAAAGAAGAAGAAAGAAAATTAAAAGATGGAGAAGAAATTGTTCAAAGCATAAAAGTTATTGAAATAGAACCAAATAGAAATCAACCAAGAAGAAATTTTCCAAGTGAATCAATAGAAGAACTTGCAAAATCAATAGAAAAATATGGTGTAATTCAACCAATAATAGTTTCTAAGAAAGATGGATATTATGAGATTGTTGCAGGTGAAAGAAGATGGAGAGCTGCTAAAAAAGCAGGCTTAAAAGAAATGCCTTGTATTGTTAGAGAAAATGACGAAAGAAAAAACAAGGAAATTGCTTTAATTGAGAATATACAAAGAGAAGATTTAAACCCAATAGATAAAGCAAGAGGTTTTAGACAATTATTAGATGATTATGGTATGACACAACAACAATTAGCAGATACAATAGGTTTAAATAGAAGTACAGTTACAAATACATTAAGATTATTGAACTTAGATGAAAGAGTAATGCAATTAGCTATTGATGGAAAACTAAATGAAGGTCATTGTAGATCTTTATTATGTATAACTGATCCAGACAAGCAATATGCTGCAGCAATTAGAATTATAGAAAAAGGTGAAACGGTTAGAGATATTGAAAAGAAAGTTCAAGACCAAAAGAAAACATCACCTAAATATGAAGAGAGAAGACAAGCTATTTGTAGAGATATAGAAGATAGTTTCCAAAGTTTTTTTGGAACAAAAGTTAAATTAAATGCAGGAAAAAGAAGTGGTAAAATTATTATTCAATACTCTACAAATGATGAATTAGAAAGAATTTTAAACCTAATAAAATAGATAAAAAATTGCTAAAATTTTAATAAATAAATTTTGGCAATTTTTTGATTTTCTAAGTATAATTCTATTGACAACTGAGTGACAAATGTGCTATTATATATAAGGTTACCGGTACATTGGTATTGATAATCTAAGTGGAGAGGTGGTCGAGTTGGTTTATGGCACCAGTCTTGAAAATTGGCGTAGGTTTGTAGCCTACCGTGGGTTCGAATCCCACCCTCTCCGCCATTTTTTTATAGAAAAAACACATTCTAAAATATGTAGGTGTACCCAAGTGGTTGAAGGGGACAGTTTGCTAAACTGTTAGGGTTCGCAAGGGCCGCGGAGGTTCAAATCCTCTCACCTACGCCAAAAAAATAACAGTAGTTTATACTGTTATTTTTTTATCTTTATTTGCATTTTCTTTTTCAATAGCTAATTTTTCTTTTTGTTGTCTCTTTAAATTATCTTTTGCAACTGTCATTAATAATTTAATTCTATTTGTTTGATTTGCTTCACTAGCGCCAGGATCATAATCAACAGGAGCAATATTTGCATCAGGGTATTTATCTCTAATAGTTTTTATAACGCCTTTTCCAACTACGTGATTTGGTAAGCATGCAAATGGTTGCACACAAACTATATTTGGAATACCATGTTCAATATATTCTACCATTTCAGCTGTTAAAAACCAGCCTTCACCTGTTTGATTTCCAATTGATAAAATGTCCTTAACTTTAGTTTCTAGCTCAAATATATTGCAAGGTAATAAATAACCTTTTTTGGAATTTTTAAGAGCTATAACAGAATCTTTTTCTAAAATATCAATTAATTTAATTGCAGCTTTAAATAATTTAGCTTTCATTTTATCAGTTTTTATTAATTGATTAAAGGTAATTTTATGTGTTGCTATAAATTTAACAAATCCCATAAAATCAGGAAGAATTACTTCAGCACCTTCTTCTTCTAATTTATCTGCTACAAAATTATTTCCAAAAGGATGATATTTAATAAGTACCTCACCAACAATACCTACTTTTGGTTTTTCAACTGAAGTATCTAGCTTGATTTTTTCAAAATCATTTACTATATCATAAATACTTTGTTTAAATTTTTTCATAGTTGATTTTACAACTAATGTTTTACATTTTTCCATCCACTCATCAAATAATTTTTGAGTTTCACCTTTATGTATTTCATAAGCTCTATTTTTAGTAAGCATTTTTTGTAATAAATCTGCATACACAACGCATTTAATCATTCTTTCAATCATTGGTATTGTAATTTTAAATCCAGGCATTTTTTCCATACCAACAACATTAAATGATATAACTGGAACATTTGCAAAGCCAGCATCTTTTAAAGCTTTACGAATAAATCCAATGTAGTTTGTTGCTCTACAGCCACCACCAGTTTGAGACATTATTAAGGCTGTTTTATTTAAATCATATTTGCCAGATTCTAAAGCTTCTATCATTTGACCAGTAGTTAAAATAGATGGATAACAAGCATCATTATTTACATATTTTAATCCGGTTTCAACAGTATGTTGAGTGCAGTTCCTTAATAATTCTACTTTGTAACCACATGAAGCAACTGCAGTTTCTAGTAGCTCAAAATGTATTGGAGCCATTTGAGGAATTAAAATAGTATAATCCTTTTTCATATCTTTATCAAAGATTTTTTTAACTTGCTCATAATTTCCAGAGCCTTTTTCTAATTCTTTATTTTGTTCTCTTTTCTTCATACTAGCTAAAAGGGAACGAATACGAATACGAACAGCACCTAAATTATTTATTTCATCTATTTTTATTAAAGTATACATTTTACCAAAGCTGTTTAATATTTCTTCAACTTGATCAGTAGTAACAGCATCTACACCACAACCGAATGAATTTAATTGAACTAATTCAAGGTTGTCATGTTTACCAACAAAATCTGCTGCTGCATATAATCTAGCATGAAATACCCATTGATCAACTACACGAATAGGTCTTTTAACTTCAGTTTGATTACAAATTGAATCTTCTGTTAAAACACATAAACCTAAGCTTGTAATTAAAGTATCAATACCATGATTTACTTCAGGGTCTACATGATATGGTCTTCCTGCTAAAACAATACCTTTTAAATTATTTTTATTCATGTATTCTAAGGTTTCTTCACCTTTATCACGAATATCTTGTTTACATTTTTGATACTCTTCTTCAGCTTTCTTTGCAGCTGTTAATAATTCTTTTTTAGTAAAGTTGTATTCAGCAAATTCTGGCAATTCCATAATTGTTTCAGCTAGTTTTTTACAATCGAAAGGTAAAAATGGATTTAAAAATTTAATATCGTTTTCTTTTAATTCTTCAACATTATTTTTTAAAACTTCTGAATATGAAATTACAATAGGGCAATTATAATGGTTATCAGCTTTTTCATATTCTTTTCTTGAATATGGCATACATGGATAAAAAATAGTTTTTATACCTTGTTTTATAAGTCCTATAATATGACCATGAGAAAGTTTTGCAGGGAAGCAAACTGATTCTGATGGCATACTTTCCATTCCTTTTTCATAAGTTTTACGATTACTTTTTTCTGATAAAACAACACGGAATCCTAAATTTGTTAAAAATGTAAACCAGAAAGGATAATCCTCATACATATTCAAAACCCTAGGAATACCAATAGTTCCACGAGGAGCATCTTTTTCATCTAAAGGAGTATAACCAAAGATTCTTTCATATTTATATTTCATAACATTTGGTAAATCTTTATGCTCTCCAACATTTCCAGCACCTTTTTCACAACGGTTACCAGAGATATATCTTGCCCCATTACTAAATTTATTTATTGTAAGTAAACAATGATTTTCACAACCATTACAACGAACATGTGAAATATCAATTTTTAATTTATCTAAATCTTCAGGTTTGCTTAAAGTAGATACATATTCCATATCTAAATTAGCTTCATATTGTTCTTTGGCAAGTAATGCTACACCATAAGCACCCATTAAACCAGCAATATCAGGTCTTACAACATTTCTACCAACAATTAACTCAAATGCACGTAATACTGCATCATTGTAGAAAGTACCTCCTTGTACAACAATGTGTGCACCTAAGGTTTTTACATCTCTAACTTTCATTACTTTTTGAATAGCATTTTTTATAACAGAATATGAAAGTCCAGCAGAAATATCTCCAACACTATAGCCTTCTTTTTGAGCTTGTTTAATTTTTGAATTCATAAATACTGTACAACGAGAACCTAAATCAACAGGTCTTCTTGCTTCTAAAGCAGAATTTACAAATTCTTCAATAGATAAATTTAAACTTTTAGCAAATGTTTCAATAAATGAACCACAACCAGAAGAACAAGCCTCATTTAGCATAATATTATCAATTGCGCCATTTTTCATACGAATATATTTCATATCTTGACCACCAATATCTACTATGCTAGTAACATTAGGCATAAATTGTTTTGCTGCTGTATAATGTGCTATTGTTTCAATTTCATTTAAATCAACATTTAATGCAGTTTGTATAAGTTTCTCGCCATAACCTGTAACACCACTATAACGAATTATAGCTTTTTCAGGCTTTTCTGCATATAATTTTTTAAGCATTTGAATAACACTTTGTAAAGGATTTCCTTCATTACTTCCATATAATGAATAAAGTAGAGTTCCCTCATTGTCAATTACAGTTAATTTTGTTGTTGTAGAACCTGCATCTATACCTACGAAACAGTCGCCTTCATAAGTTTTTAAATTACCTTTTTTTACGGTTTCTTTATCATGTCTTTCTTTAAATTCTTTATATTCTTCATCTATAGAAAATAAAGGTGAAAGTGGGTGAGAAGTGTCATCATGTGAACTTCTTAACATTTCTATTTTACTTTTTAATTTTTGTGATGTAATTGCATGAGAAGATTCTACAGAGTCTAATGCAGCACCTTTTGCAACTAAAAGATGAGCTTCTTCAGGAATAATGATTGCGTCGCCCTCTAACTTTAATGTTTCAATAAAACGATTACGAAGTTCTGATAAATAATTTAATGGACCACCTAAAAATGCAACATTTCCACGAATTGGCCTTCCACAAGCTAAACCACTAATTGTTTGATTAACAACAGCTTGAAAAATTGATGCAGCAATATCTTCTTTGGCAGCTCCTTCATTTAATAGAGGTTGAACATCAGTCTTTGCAAAAACTCCACAACGTGAAGCTATTGGATATATCATTTTATGATTTTTAGCTAATTCGTTTAAACCAGTTGGATCTGTATGTAAAAGAGATGCCATTTGGTCTATAAATGCACCTGTACCACCAGCACAAGTACCATTCATACGCTGTTCAATTGACTTGTCAAAGTATATAATTTTAGCATCTTCTCCACCAAGCTCAATAACTACATCAGTTTGTGGTATGTACTTTTCAACTGCTCTTTTACAAGAAACAACTTCTTGAATAAATGGTAAATCTAGAAAATTAGCAGCACTCATAGCACCAGAACCTGTTAGGGCTATAGTGAATTCATAGTCTTCATATTTTTCTGCTAAATCTGTTAATACATTGCAAACTGTATTCTTAGTGTCAGAAAAATGTCTTTGATAATCTGTATATATTGTATTTAAATTTTCGTCCATAATGACGATTTTAACTGTGGTAGACCCTACGTCTAAACCTACATGTAATAATTTTTCCATTTAATAAATATCTCCTAACTATTATATTGAAATCAATATAAATCACTAAATATTTTACATAAAAATTGATAAAAAGTCAATGTATTTGACATGGTAAATAGCACCAATTCACAGAAGTTTCACAAAAAGAAAAATTATAGTTCTAAAATGAACAAGCCATACATAATTATTGATTAGTATAAGTAAATGAAAGGGTGAGTTTTTATGAATAAGAAAACACTAATTATTATAATTATTTTAATAATAGCAATAGCTATTACAGTATTTTTACTATGGAAAAATAAAGATAAAAATGCTGAAAACAATGTAATTCAGCCACAAGAAGAAACTACAGATGAACAAATGAGAACAGCTTTAGTAACCTTATACTATGTGAATAAGGAAACTAAAGAATTAACACCAGAAGGAAGAATGATAGACGTGAAAAATTTGCTAACAGACCCATATGAAACATTAGTTAATCTTTTAATAGAGCAACCAAAAAACGAAAAGTTACAGTCAGCGATTCCAAATGAAACTAAAGTACTAGGGGCAGAACTAAAAGGAGATGTAGTATATTTAGATTTATCAAATGAATTTATTGAAAATCATGAAGGCGGGGAAAAAGCAGAACAAGCAACAATAAAAGCTATAGTAAATACTTTGACTGAACTTAATGAAGTAAGTGGTGTAAAAATACTAATCAATGGACAAGAAAATAAAGAATTTAAAGATAGAAAAATTAATTTTAAAGATACTTTTACTAGAATTAAATAAAACAATTTTGGGCAATTCTGGGGACGAGATCAAAAGGCACCTTTTGCTGAAAAAAAGGTGCCTTTTGACCCCGTCCCCAAAATCACCATTTAAAAACTTTATAAAATTTTATTCCCTTTGCAACCTGTTTAAAATCGCGCAAAAAATGCTCTATTTCAAAAAGAGATTTTACAGTATTATCTTTCCTTTTTTTAAAATCAAACTTTTTTTTAGGTTCTTTTTTGTCTCCTCTATATTCAAATTCGTCCATGTACAATTCCTCCAAATATATGTAAATTATAATAATAACTTATGAAAAAAACGGCTAAATGTTACTGGAAATACATAGCAAAAAAACTAGAGTTCTGGCGTGAACTCTAGTTTTTTATTGGTGTTTGCACCAATAGACATAATCAACTTATTGCTGTAGTAGTTAACAGCTACTATAAGTATATTACTACAATTTCCTAAAAATGTCAATTGGTTTTATAAAATTTTGTAATGTTCGCTAGACAAATAAGTTGAAATGTACTATAATTTATCTGTTTTATATAAGAATTTAATGCTTAGAGGGAAAATAAATGCAACGTATTTTAAGTTATTTAAGAAGAACAATTGATAATTATAATATGATAGAAGAAGGAGATAAAATAGCAGTAGGACTTTCAGGTGGAAAAGATTCATTTACATTGCTTATGGGATTAAAAGCATTACAGAGATTTTATCCTAAAAAATTTGATGTTATTGCAATTAGTGTAAATCCTGGATTTGAATTTTTTAATTCTGAATTTTTAAAAACTAAGTGTGAAGAAATAGGGGTAGAATATGTTGAAGAAGTTTCACATATTAAAGAAATAGTATTTGACATTAGAAAAGAAAAAAATCCATGTTCATTATGTGCGAATTTGCGTAGAGGAATAATAAATTCAGTGGCAATAAGAGAAGGATGTAATAAAATTGCACTAGGGCATAACCAAGATGATGCTTTGGAAACATTTTTACTTAACTTTTTGTATGCAGGTAATTTATCAACTTTTGCGCCAGTAAGTTATATGGATCGTTCTAAAATTACACTTATTAGGCCTTTAATAGATACACCTGAAAAAGAAATAAAGAAGTTTGTTAAAAGAAATAATGTAGAAGTAATGCCAAAGGTTTGTCCGATGGATGGAGTTTCAAAAAGAGAAAACATGAAAAACATGGTATTTGAATGGGAAAAACAAATTCCAACAATTAGAGCAAATATGACAGGAGCAATAAAAAGAGCTCACATAAATGGCTGGAAATAATTAAACTGGAGTAGTCAATGACTACTCCAGTTTATTACTTTTTAATATTAATTTTAACGAATTTAATTAAAAAGTATAATAGTAAAGGGATAAGGATTAAAGTTGCTACGAAACAGGTAATCATTACCAATTCACATACAAAAAGTAAGATGTCACACATAATCATTCTCCTTATACTATAATATAAAATATATAGGTATATATGGTATTATACCATAGTAATTAAGAATTTGCAATTTCTCTCATTGCAGTTTCTAATTCATTTAATTTCTTGTCAGCGTCTTCTAAGCTTGTTCCTTTCACACCCATATAGAATTTAATTTTAGGTTCTGTTCCAGAAGGACGTACGCAACACCAATTATCATTTGTTAAATCATAATAAAGTACATTTGATTTTGGTAAATTTGTAGATTCGCATTTACCAGAATCAGTGTAGCAAATAGTTTGTGCTAAATAATCTCCAACTGATAATACTTTTTCGCCTGCAATTTCTTTTGGTGGGTTATTTCTCATATTTTCCATCATTTGTTTAATTGCTTCAGCTCCTTCAACACCTTTTAAAGTAATTGAAAATTGTCTTTCTTTATAATAACCATATTTTTCATACATTGCAATCATTGCATCCCATAAAGTCATACCTTTTTCTTTATAGTAACAAGCAGCTTCGCATAGAGTCATAACTGCAACAATTCCGTCTTTATCTCTAGCATGTGTTCCAATTATACATCCATAGCTTTCTTCATAAGAATATAAACATTCATATTCATTATTATTTTCTTCAAAGCCTCTAATAATTTTTGCAATATTTTTAAAGCCAGTTAATGTTGAAAATAGTTTTACATTATATGCCTTAGCAATTGCATCTGTTAAATTAGAAGATACTATTGTTTTAATTACTGCACCATTTGCAGGTAATTTATTATGAGATTTTTTTTGAGATAAAATATATTCTGCAATTAAGTTTCCTGTCATATTTCCATTAAATTGAATATATTCACCAGTTTTTGTATCTTTTACATACATACCTAATCTATCAGCATCTGGGTCATTGGCTAAAATTAAATCAGCATCTTTTTCTTTTGCTAATTCTAAAGCTAATTTGAATGCTTTAGGGTCTTCTGGATTAGGATAATCTACTGTAGGAAAGTTTCCATCAGGTTTTTCTTGTTCAGGTACTACATAAACATTTTCAAAACCTAATTCATCTAAAATTGCATGAACCAAACGATTTCCTGTTCCATGAAGTGGAGTATATACTATTTTAATATTTTTTTGGTTATTTTTTATTGCTTCATCATTTACTACTAATTTTTTTAATTCAGCAATATATTTTTTATCAATTTCTTCTCCAATAACATTGTATAAGCCTTTATCAATAGCTTCTTGCTTATCCATAGTTTTAATTGTAGAAAAATCAGTAACAGCATTTACCTCAGCAATAATTTCTTTATCTGTTGGCTCAACTATTTGAGCACCATCATCCCAGTAAACTTTGTAACCATTGTACTCAGGTGGGTTATGACTTGCTGTTACAACTATACCAGCAGTACATCCTAAGTTTCTTACTGCAAAAGATAATTCAGGAGTTGGTCTTAAACTATCAAATCTATATGTTTTAATTCCATTTGCATTTAAACAAAGTGCAGCTTGTTCACTAAATTCTGTTGACATTCTTCTTGAGTCATAAGCGATTGCAACACCTTTATCTTGTCCACCTTTTTTAATAATATAATTTGCTAAACCTTGAGATGCCTTTGTAACAGTATATTTATTCATTCTGTTAGTACCAATACCAATAACACCTCTTAAACCAGCTGTACCAAATTCTAAGTCTTTATAAAATCTATCTTCAATTTCTTTTTCATCATTTTGTATATTTCTTAAATCTTGCTTGTCTTCTTCTGAAATAGCAGGATCATTAAGCCAAGCATTATATTTTATTTTATATTCTTCCATTTATTTTTCCTTTCTAAATATTAATTAATCCCATGAAATGCTTTGTATAATGCTCTTGCAGTCTCTGGACTATCAACACCAGTTGCATTCTTTACAGGAGCAAATTCTTCTTCTCTTTTTACTCTTAAAATACTCATGTTATCAGCAATGCTAAAAGCATCAAATATAAAAGCTTCAAATTTATATGCATTTGGCTCAGTTGGTTCAACTAAATTTCCAGAAGCATCTAAATAACTTGCTTTTTTGAAAGCAACATGATAAGGTAATTTATTTTTACTAATTTCTTCTAATAGTGAAATATTAAACTGATTACACAAAATATGAGATTCTCCATAAAGAAGTTCTCCATTTTCATCTAATGCTTCAGATAATTCTTTAGAAATTTCTGTGTATTCAATAACACTTGGTTTACCATCTTTTTTACAGAAAACACCAACTCTTTCTTCTGGGCATGCTTTTACAACACTTTTTCCACCAGATAAAGTGTTTTCAGAAACCATAAGTCCAGTTAAAACAGGATCAACCATTTTAACTAAAACGTTGTCAACACCGCCAATAAAAATCCATTCAATTCCTTTTTCTTGCATATCATATAAAATGCCATTTTTTCTCATAGCTTCAAAAATTCCACCATGACCATCAGCAGCTTGTTTTATCATACCATGTTCATCTAATAAGATTTTGCCATTTGTATCAAGCATAGGAAGTTTTCCTTGCTTAAAGAATTTAACTGCAGTTTTTGGATAATCAAAATAATTATGTTCTTCAAAAAACTTAACAGTATCATCATTATTTTCATCACTTGTCATTAAATACCAAGGAATATCAACTCCATATTTTGCTCTAGCTTCTTTTATATGCTCACATAAAATTTCAAAAATAGATTTGTGAGAGTCAAGTCCTAAATCAAAAGTTCCTTTAGGACCATTATGTCCAAGTCTAGTTCCTTGTCCACCAGCCATAGTAACTACAGCTAATTTACCTGCTTTAATAACTTCTTCACCAATTTCAGTATATTTTCTTAAGTCTTCATCAGAAAGTTCTGCTTTAGTTGTATGTGGAATTGGTTCTAACTTTACATTTTCAAAATTTGGTTTTGTTTTTGTACTTTCATATAAGTTTTGTACTTGATTAAAATCTAATGTTAAAATGTCATCTAATAATTTGTTTTTTTGTGCATCAGAAAGCTTGTCATAACATTGAAGTAAATGCTCTTGCCCATATTTAGCAAGCAATTCTTTTGCCATTGATAATTTTTCATTCATAAAAGATACCTCCTATAAAAATTACAAGTATATCTTATACGATTTGGACAATTAAGTCAAATTTATTAGTTATTATTTGCAACATTTTTGAAATCCTGATAGCCATAAAATACTTCGGAAATCTCTCTTTCACCAGATGTATTTAAAATTTTATCATGTCCATCTAATATATTTACAATATTATTATTAAATTCAGTAACTTCAAAAAAATCTATAATTTTAATAGACTTAATATTAGCTTTTTCAAGCCACTTATTGATATTGTTATTTATTATTTCAATATAATTTTTATTTCCACTAATTAAAATTATATTTTCTGCATTTTTTGTAATTTCTGTATTTAAAATATTTTCAATATCAGTATATTTTTTACTATCTACACTTGTCCAACGAATACTTAAAATTTCATTTTTATTTTTCAAATTTAATTTTTTCATTAAAACTTTTATATTTTCTTCAATATTATTTTCTAGGATTGTTATTACTTTTGTTTTCTCATCAATTTTAGAATTTATATATGGCAAAATAGTTGTAGTTAAGTGCCAATCACTTACATAAAAACCACATAATTTCTCAACTTGATAATTTTTATTATTCATAAAATAACCCCCAGTTTTCATTTGTTTTACTATGGAAAATTTTACCATTAAATCTTGCGGAAGTCAAGCAAAAAAGCCAACAATCGTGCGTGTTTATTCGACATTTTTGTATTCTAAGAACATTTTCATAGTATGAAAATGTTCTGTAGAAGACAAATATACGAATTGCTAGAATTTCTAGCAGTTTGCACTGCGTAGAAATTCTTGTAATCTGTTTTTTTTATCTTTTAAATAATAAAAAATTTTGGAAGCAATGTATAAAAATTTTAAAAGTTGTTAATAATTGTATTATATAAAAATTTTTTCAATCAAATGAGAAACTTAAGAAAGGAAGAAATCGATTATGAAGAAATTAAAAATCGGGAGAATATTTGTTATTTTAATATTATTAAGTTTATTTATTTTAATATCAGCTATTTCATATGTAGATGCAGTTTCAAATAATATAGCTGATAGTATATTTCGTTTGCATGTTATAGCTAACAGTGATAGCAAAGAAGATCAAGAATTAAAATTAAAAGTAAGAGATGAATTACTTTCATATATGAATATAATTTCAAAAGACAGTAAAAGTAAGCAAGAAGCAATGCAAATAGCAAATGAACATAAAGAAGAATTCACACAAATTGCTGAAAAAGTAATTAAAGAAAATGGATATAATTATACAGTAAATGTTCAAATAGGAAAAGCAGATTTTCCAACTAAATATTACGGAGATATAACTTTGCCAGCAGGAACTTATGATGCTTTAAAAGTACAAATAGGAGAGGCAAAAGGTCAAAATTGGTGGTGTGTAATGTTTCCTCCTTTATGTTTTGTAGATGTAAGCACAGGAATTGTGCCAGATAATTCTAAACAAGAATTAAAACAAAGCTTAGATAATGAGGAATATGACTTAATAAGTAAAACAGATAATAATGAAATTTCATTTAAATTTAAAATAGTAGAGTTATTCCAAAATTGGAGATTAGGAAATAAATAAACAAAGGCAGAGAAAAAACTCTGCCTTTAATCTTTATAAAAATGTCAAAAAAAGTCGATAGAAATTAAAGAAAAGTATTGAAAATAAAAAGATGTTATAGTATTATAATTATAGTAATAAACCCAAAAGAAAAGTAAGAAAGAGGCACAAAATATGAAGAAAGCTAAAACCTTTGCAGGAGTAAAGAGAGAGAGAGAGAGCCACAACATTAATAAATAATAACCAAGCTAAGAGATTAGCTTTATTAAGTGTATATAAGACAGGTTATAAGTATGAAAATACTTAAATGACCTGTCTTTTTGTGTGACTGAATGATAAAAGAAAATAGATTTTAATATTAAAAAAACATATAAAAAACTAAAAGAAAGGGTATGAAAAAATCATACAAAAGGTGAAAAGAAGAATGAAAAACAAAAGAATTTTAAAGGAAAGAGGTATTACTCTAATAGCACTAGTAGTAACTATAGTAGTCTTGCTAATACTTGCAGGAGTGAGTATAAATGCAATATTTAGTGAAAACGGAATAATAAAAAGAGCGCAAGATGCCCAAAACAAAATGAATAACGCACAAGAGAGTGATTTAAATGCATTAAATGACTTAGACAAATGGATAAATAACCAAGTAAATGGAACCACAGGTGGAAATACAACAGGAGGAAATGATAATCCATCAACAACACCTAAAATCTCAACATTAGTAGGAAAAGTAGTAGATAAAAATACAAAAGCAGAAGATGCATATGGAAATAAAATAACAATACCAAAAGGATTTAAAG
>OGCO01000078.1_pt1 | contig 146370 bp, 185 predicted proteins | sample 1570171 | NCBI WGS metagenome assembly OGCO01 (sample SAMEA4370583, study PRJEB24528) | human gut metagenome
ATATGACGGGAAATTTGCAAGCAGATGGCGTGCAAAGTCGCCAGACGCTCTTTGTACGGTGTTGCCTTAGACCAATGTGAAACAGGGAGGATTACATGAAACTACTTGCCATTGACGGAAACAGTATCCTGAACCGTGCATTCTACGGGATTCGTCCGCTCAGCAATACACAGGGCGTGTTTACCCATGCCATTTTCGGCTTTATGAATATTTACCTGAAAAATCGGGACGAGGTGCAGCCAGATGCTGTGGCTGTGGCATTTGACCTGCGAAAGCCCACGTTCCGTCACAAGGCAGTTGCCACCTATAAGGCGAACCGCAAGGGCATGCCCGAAGAACTTGCCATGCAGCTGCCCTATGTGAAGCAGCTGCTGACACTGCTGGGGATTCCGGTCATCACCTGTGAGGGCTACGAAGCAGACGACATTCTGGGAACGTTGGCGGCGGCATGTACGGCACAAGATGCGGATTGTGTGATCCTGACAGGGGACAGGGACAGCCTGCAGCTGGTCAGCGATCATGTGACAGTGCGGCTTACTACCAACAAGGAAACCATTCCCTATACGCCGGAGCGTTTTCAGGAGGAGTACGGTTTTGCTCCACTGTCCCTGATCGACCTGAAAGCTCTCATGGGGGACAGTTCGGACAACATCTCCGGTGTAGCCGGCGTAGGACAGAAGACTGCTTCCAAGCTGATTCAGGCGTGGGGAACTGTGGAAAATCTCTATGCTCATCTGGACGAGGCAGGGCTCACCAAGTCGGTGTACAATAAGCTGACTGCCGGACAGGACGCGGCAAAGGAGAGCAAGTGGCTGGCAACGATTGTGACCGATGTGCCGATCGACATGGACGTGCAGCACTATCTGCCCCAGCCGGTGCAGACCGAGGAAGTCCGCAGGCTGCTGCTGGAACTGGAAATGGCAAAACTGCTGGAAAAGCTGAAGCTTTCCGGAACAGATGCTCCCGCAGCAGAAGCGGCAGAGCCGGCAGAACAGCAGCAGCCTCTGACGGAACAGCCCTTGACGGCGGCTCTGCTGGACACATGGCGTGCTGACAAAACGGAACTGCCCTGCTGTCTGTTTGACGGCAGCCGCATCTGCGTATACCACGCCGGCACGCCGGAAGCGGTATACACTTCGACAGATACCGCCCTGTGGGAACAGCTGTTTCAGATGCCGCGTCTGACGTTCGGGGCAAAGCCCCAGTATCGGTTTCTGCTGGCACAGGGCATCACGCCGGACAGCGGCAGCCCTGCGGCAAAAGATGCAGAACTGGCTGCGTATCTGCTGAACTCCACCACGTCCGCCTATGAGGTCGAACGGCTCTGCGTGACCTATCATGTGCCTTATCCCCGCAGTGCAGGTGAATATGCCGATCTGGCGGCTCTCCCGAAGCTGTACGCCGCTATGGAGAAGCTGGTGGAGGAACAGGGCATGACCCGTCTGCTGCACTTTGAACAGCAGCTGACCGTGGTGCTGGCGGCAATGGAACACGACGGCATTGCCATTGACCGGCAGGGCGTAGAGGACTTCGGAGTGTACCTGTCGGAACAGATCGAGGAAATGCAGCAAATGGTCTACGACGAAGCCGGACACACTTTCAACATCGGTTCCCCGAAGCAGCTGGGAGAAGTGCTGTTCGGGGAAATGCAGCTGCCCCACGGCAAAAAGACCAAGACCGGCTATTCCACCAATGCGGACATTCTGGAAAAACTGCGGGGAGAGTATGCCATTGTGGACTATGTGCTGAAATGGCGGCAGTATGCCAAGCTGAAATCCACCTATGTGGACGGATTGCTGAAAACCGTTGGGGCAGACGGCAGAATCCACACGGTGTACAAACAGACCGAAACCCGTACAGGGCGAATCTCCTCCACAGAGCCGAATCTCCAGAACATTCCTGTCCGCACAGAACTGGGGCGGAATATGCGAAAATTTTTTGTGGCACGGGAGGGCTGTGTGCTGCTGGACGCAGACTACAGCCAGATCGAACTGCGGCTGCTGGCAAACCTGAGCGGCGACCGGCAGATGCAGGAGGCATTCCTTAGCGGGGCAGATATTCACGCAGCCACGGCGGCACAGGTATTTGGCATGCCGCGGGAAATGGTGACACCGGAGATGCGGAGTGCAGCGAAAGCGGTAAACTTCGGCATTCTCTATGGCATGGGAGCCTTTTCCCTGTCGCAGGACATTCACGTTTCCGTGCGGCAGGCGAACCAGTATATCCAGAACTATATGGCACAGTTCCCCAGCGTGGGGGCATTCATGGAAAAGACCGTGGACACTGCCCGCATCAACGGCTATGTGACTACCTATTTCCAGCGACGCCGACCGGTGCCGGAACTGCTCGCCAGCAACAAAATGGTACAGGCGGCAGGAAAACGAATCGCCATGAACACGCCCATTCAGGGAACGGCGGCGGACATTATCAAGCTTGCCATGATCTACGTGTACCGGCGGCTGCAAAGCGACGTGCCGGACGCGAAACTGATCTTGCAGGTACACGATGAACTGATCGTCGAGGTGCCGGAACAACATGCCTTACAGGCGGGAAAAGTGCTGGGCGAGGAAATGCAGAACGTGATCCGGAATACCCTTTCGCCGGAGGAGCAGGAGAAATTCCCTGTGCCCCTGACAGCAGATGTGAGCATGGGAGAGAGTTGGTATGCAGCAAAAGGTTGAGATCGTACCGGCGGCAGAAGCCGATCTGCCGGAGATTCTGTCGCTGGCGAAAGCAGCATTTCCCGACCCGTGGACAGAACAGCAGTTCCGCCAGACCATGTGCTGTTGTTACAGCCGTATCTGGTGTGCCAGGGCGGCAGGGGAATTCTGCGGCTATGCGGCAGTTTCGCTGGCAGGAGATGCGGTGAATCTGGACGACATCGCAGTTGCACCGGCGTTCCGGCGGCAGGGCATCGGCAGACAGCTTCTGGACTGGGCACACCGGCAGTTTCCGGAAAACGAATTCTGGCTGGAAGTGCGGGAGTCCAACGCCGCCGCTATTGCCCTGTATGAATCCGCAGGCTATGAGCAGGTAGGCTTTCGGAAACGGTATTACCGCGATCCGGAGGAGGGTGCTGTGCTGATGACGCGAGAGGTGAAAAAAACATGACGGAACTACTAATGCAACTGAAAGCTTTTCTGCTTTGGACATTGTTGCTTGTACCTCCGTTTGCGTTGACTGCACTGAATTTGTGGAACCTTTTTGCGGAGTGCAGCGGCAGGAGAAAACTGGCTCCCAGACTGTTTGCCGGACTTTCACTGGGAATCGGTGCGGTGGAGTATTTTCTTCTGTTGTGTGCAGAATTTGACTATAGCGGAAAGGATTACGATCAGGCGACATATGCTTTTCAGACACATAATCTGATCGACTCGGCACATGCACTTTCTTTCTGGCTGCCGTTTTTGGCTGGGATCATGGGGCTGGTACTGCTGCTCTGGTGCAGACCGGAACAGTTGCCGCCGCTGGTTTCTGCCGGTGCAGTGGCAGGGGTGCTGGTGGGAAATATCATGCAGATACTTCTGGCGGCACAGCTTACAGAACAGATCGATTTTCACAACTTTCTGGATTGGTATTTCTACCTTTATCACGGCAATCTGCTGCTGTTGTCTGCGATGGGGATCCGCCGGCATATCGCCGGACAGACAAGGCTCCTGCGGGAACGGCAGACGGTATTCCGGCGGCGTTGGGTGCTTCGGCTGTATCAGTTTTTAGAAAAGACGTCACATTTTCGGCTGACTGCCTTTTTGCTGGTGCTGCCCCTTGCGGCAGTGCTGGAAATAGTGCTGATTCTTTGCGGACAAGGTGCAGACGGCACAGTTCAGGCGTTTACCCAGACGGCAGACTGGACATTTTCACAGCAGCTTCCGCCGCCTCCTTTGGAATATCAGGGACATTATCTCTGTACAGTTGCCGCCGGCGGACACCGGAAACTGGTGCGTCCGCTTCGGCTGGGGTATCGCCGTGGTGCCGTGATCGTGGTAAACCGACAGCTTGCCGTGGCGAATGCCTTTGAAGAACTGCTTCAGGAACGTTTGCCGCGTCTGCACCGGCTGGTACGGCATTTCTACGATAATCACGGCTATCCGCTTTCGCAAAAAATCACTACGCCGTTTCGGGCGGATCTGGTGTATTTGCTGATGAAGCCATTGGAATGGCTGTTTGCGGCGGTTTTGTATTTGTTCGATCTTGCACCGGAATGCCGTATTGCAAGGCAGTATACCGTTCAGAAAAAATAAAGGCAATATCGCACAAAGAGCGTCTGGCGACTTTGCACGCCATCTGCTTGCAAATTTCCCGTCATATTTCACAAAAATGCTCGTGAATACATCAAGTATTCACTCCGCTTTTTGTTTCATCTGACGAAAAATTTGACGACGCATCTGTCGCACAATCTTTGTGCGGTATTGCCTTAAATACCGGATAAGCACCTGTTATAGCTTTGCGGTATTGTGATAAAGTTCACAGAAATGGAGATGCAGCTATGCTGATATTAGGAATTGAAAGCTCCTGCGATGAAACCGCAGCGAGCATTGCCAGAAACCACACGGAGATTCTCTCCAATGTGGTTTCCTCACAGGTAGAGGAACACAAACAATACGGCGGCGTTGTGCCGGAGATCGCCTCCCGCAGGCACTGTGAAAACGTGCTGCCTGTGGTACAGAAAGCACTGGACGATGCCGGTGTGACATTGGCGGAACTGGACGGCATTGCCGTGACCGCATACCCCGGACTGATCGGGGCACTGCTGGTGGGCGTGAACTTCGCCAAGGGACTGGCACTGACCGCCGGAAAGCCCCTTGTGCCGACGCATCATCTGGCAGGGCACATTGCGGCGAATTACATTGCACATCCGGAACTGAAGCCGCCCTATCTCTGTCTGGTTGTCAGCGGCGGGCACAGTCATCTGGTGGAAGTGCTGACCTATACGAAATTCCGGATTCTGGGACGGACACGGGACGATGCCGCAGGGGAGTGCTTCGACAAGTGTGCCCGTGCTATGGGCTATCCGTATCCCGGCGGCATTCATCTGGACAAAGCGTCTCAGTCCGGCAACCCGAAAGCATTTTCTCTGCCAAAACCGAAAATTGCGGAAAATGCCTATGATTTCAGCTTTTCCGGCTTAAAAACTGCCGTGGTGAACCTGCTGCACAATGCCCAGCAGAAAGGCGAAACCATTTGTCGGGAAGATCTGGCGGCTTCGGTGCAGGCGACTATTTCCGAGGTGCTGACAGAACACACCATTCGGGCGGCAGTGGAGCACGGCTATTCTACCATTGCCATTGCCGGCGGCGTTTCTGCCAACAGCGGCGTGCGGGAATCTCTGCAAAAAGCCTGCGACAAGCGGAACTTTACCCTGTACATGCCGCCGCTTTCCCTGTGCGGCGACAACGGAGCCATGATCGCCTGTGCCGGTTCCTATGCCTTTGATGCAGGGATCCGTGCCGATTCCAGCCTGAACGCCAGTGCCACTATGGAACTGACCGACTGGGGCGATATGGGAAATGGGCGGTGATGTCTAAGTTTTACAAAGCAGCGAAAAGAATCGTTCGTATTTTCCTCGCAATTGTATCATTTGTCATTCTTTCGTCATGTGATATGCATGACGATGTAAAACCAAGAAATCAAGATGATACAAGGTGGATTACAGCTGATCAAAATATATTTTTTTCTGTTATGTACGATGGAAACTATAATATTTGTTTAGGTGCTTTAAAAACGACTGAAACAGTCTATCATATTAGTCTTGAATTTGATTATGGCTCCGGACTTATCATTAGTGATTATGATATGCTCACGGAAAATGATTTTCTTGTTGATATGAATCAAATCTTACTGAGAGCAAAATGTGATTTTGGTAAGAAAAAATGTACTGCTGAAGTAACCGAATCATCTATTGACAGTATCAGCGTTGGAGATAAAATAACTTTTCATTTAGCTGATGAACTGCCTGATTGGGCAGAAGAAATAGAGAAAGTCAACAGAAAAGCTTGTGAAGGAAATGAAGAAATGTCAACAACTGTAAATATTGAAAAATAATACTCCAAGCACAAAGCGGTAAATCATATACCCTAACAGCATACAGCACTCTTTCATTTTTGAAGGAGTGCTGTATCAATTTTTAGACAGGTATGAATGGTGCAAGTCATGTATTCATCACGCTGAAAAATATTTTTGTACAGTGGAAAATGCTGAAATATCGCGGGAAAGAGTAATCCTGTGGTGTTGAAAATCAGAAGAAAGGCACCTCTTAGAATAGAGGTGCCTTTTTCAGTTTCCAAGGCTTGCGGTTAGCTACAACTAATCAAAATTAGGGCGATTGGTAAGAAATTTACAGAAAAAAGCTTGATTCTTGTCGGGAGATGGTGTATAATAGTTCCTGTATGCGAATCGTATACAATGCCATATCATGAAAGGAGTTTGACCATGATTTATTCAAACGAAGTAAACGAAATGTGCTGCGTAAAACAGGGCGTACAGCACGGTGCTGCACCGATTCCTGAGGAAGCAAAGTGGGTAAAGGCAAAGGAAATCTCTGACATTTCCGGTCTGACACACGGTGTGGGCTGGTGTGCACCGCAGCAGGGTGCATGTAAGCTGACTCTGAATGTAAAGGAAGGCGTGATCCAGGAGGCTCTGGTGGAAACCATCGGATGTTCCGGTATGACCCATTCCGCTGCTATGGCTGCAGAAGTTCTGCCGGGCAGAACCATTCTGGAGGCTCTGAACACAGACCTCGTTTGTGATGCAATCAACACTGCTATGCGTGAGCTGTTCCTGCAGATCGTATACGGCCGTACACAGAGTGCGTTCTCTGAAGAAGGTCTGCCGATCGGTGCTGGTCTGGAAGATCTGGGTAAGGGTCTGCGTTCTCAGGTTGGTACCATGTACAGCACACTGAAGAAGGGTCCGCGTTATCTGGAAATGACCGACGGTTATGTTACCAAGATCGCTCTGGACGAAGACGATGAGATCATCGGCTACAAGTTTGTAAACTTCGGCAAGATGATGGACTTCATCAAGGCTGGCGACGATGCTAACACTGCTTTTGAGAAAGCACAGGGTCAGTACGGTAGAGTAGCTGACGCTGTTAAGATCGTTGACCCAAGAAAAGAATAAGGAGGATTTGTTACAATGGCTTTATTTGAATCATATGAGAGAAGAGAAAAGCAGGTTCTGGCTGTTCTGAAGGAATATGGCATTGATTCCATCGAAGGTGCAGCTGAAGTTACCAAGGCTGCTGGTCTGGACGTATATAAGATGGTAGAAGGCATTCAGCCGATCTGCTTCGAAAACGCAAAGTGGGCTTATACCGTTGGTGCAGCAATTGCGATCAAGAAGGGCTGCCGCAGAGCTGCTGACGCTGCTGCTGCAATCGGTGAAGGTCTGCAGGCATTCTGCATTCCGGGTTCTGTTGCTGACCAGAGAAAGGTTGGTCTGGGCCACGGTAATCTGGGCAAGATGCTGCTGGAAGAAGATACCAAGTGCTTCGCATTTCTGGCAGGTCACGAATCCTTCGCTGCCGCAGAAGGTGCGATCGGTATCGCTGAAAAGGCAAACAAGGTTCGTAAGGAACCGCTGCGTGTTATCCTGAACGGTCTGGGCAAGGACGCTGCACAGATCATCGCACGTGTAAACGGCTTCACTTATGTAGAAACCGAAATGGACTACTACACCGGCGAAGTCAAGGAAGTATTCCGCAAGTGCTACTCCAAGGACGCAAACAGCCCCCGTGCAAAGGTAAACTGCTACGGTGCAAATGACGTTACCGAAGGCGTTGCAATCATGTGGAAGGAAGGCGTAGACGTTTCCATCACTGGTAACTCCACCAACCCGACACGTTTCCAGCATCCGGTAGCTGGTACTTACAAGAAGGAATGCATCGAAAAGGGCAAGAAGTACTTCTCCGTTGCTTCCGGCGGTGGTACAGGCCGTACCCTGCACCCTGATAACATGGCTGCTGGTCCTGCTTCCTACGGCATGACCGATACCATGGGACGTATGCACTCCGACGCGCAGTTCGCTGGATCTTCCTCCGTTCCTGCACACGTTGAGATGATGGGTCTTATCGGTATGGGCAACAACCCCATGGTTGGCGCTACCGTTGCTTGCGCAGTTCTCGTAGAAGAGGCTCTCAAGGCTTGATTTCAAGCCAAATGCAGAGATTTTGATTAATTGAATAGCTTTACAGAATAACATTCAATAAAAGAAAAATCTCTTAGCCGTCCACATCCCGTCCACATTTGAAAAAGTTGTGGACGGGATTTTTATTGCTTGTGGACGTGTAAGAGATAAAATTATATTGTTAAACTATAGCCCTTTATATCTGAAGTTATAAAGGCTTTATATCGTAGGGGTCAGTCAAATCATTGTCCTCATTAATTGTAAGAAACTCTACTAACGCAGAATGCCTAATTTTATATGAGCCTAATTTTAAGGCGGGTAATTTTTTCGCTTTGATTAATTCGTACACATAAGTTGTGTTTGTCTGAAGAATTTTCGATACTTCTTTTACTGTATATAAGCGTATATCTTCTGAATTATTTTTATTATCTTCCAAAGTAATTAATCCTCGTTATTTGCAAGTTGTGCTTCCAAACCCACCATTTCTTATGCCATTAGTTTCATCATCTATTGTAACAAAATATTGTGCAATTATTCCTTGTGCAAAAGCTTCGCCTTTGTTAATATGTATTGTCTTGCCTTCACGCCCGTCATTTGTTATCTTTATAAAGATGTGTCCTTCGTTGTCCGACCCAAAATAATCGCTGTCCACAATGCCCACTGTGTTATCTAGTTGCATACGATGCTTAAATCCAAGACCACTACGAGGATAAATAGCGAGGAACTTGTCTTTATCAAGTAACACTCTAATTCCAGTAGGGATTTTTATTGTTTTGTTGGGTGCTAATTCAAAATCAAACGGTGAAAAGAAATCATATCCTGCTGAACCTGTGGTTGCTCGTTTAGGGAGCTTAATATCATTGTATTCTGTGCGTAAATCTACATCACCACCAATAGAATTTACATACTGGTCAAAACTAACCTTTTCAAACTTATTCATTATACATAACCTCTAACTTTTTTTACATTATTCATAATTCTTTCAATTGTATAATTTACATCTTCATTAGTAAGTGTATCGTCCCAACTTAATCTGATACTGTTGTAGATATATTCTTCTGGGCAGTTGATAGCTTTTAATACATGACTAGGTTCTAATGAGCCACTATTACAAGCTGAACCTGCTGATACACAGATACCGTCCATATCAAGTAGCAACATGAGAGATTCAGCTTCAACGCCCTTAAACCCAACATTTAGAGTTGACGATATGGAGTGTTCTATATCTGTATTAAAATGTACATCTGTCATTTGTAAGAAAGCATTATAGAATTTATTTTGGATTTCTCTACAACGCTTATCTCTTTGGGGTGAGTAGTTGTAAAGTTCTGAGGCTTTGCCCATTCCAACTATACTAGCTACGTTTTCAGTCCCCGGTCTAAGTTTCTTTTCCTGTGCGCCACCGTAGAGGAAAGGTTTAAACTTATCGGGTTCTTTTATGTAGAGTATGCCTACGCCCTTCGAAGAGTGAAATTTATGACCACTAAGAGACAAAAAATCAACGCCTAAATTAACCACATTTATTGGTACGTGTGAAAAAGCCTGTGTTCCGTCAGTATGAAAAAGGACATTATGTTTATGACAAATTTCAGCCATAGTCTTAATATCATAAATTTCGCCAATCTCATTATTTACAAACATATGGGAGTATAAGTCGGGCATTTGCTCATATAACTCACCCTCTAATGATATAAATGGGCTTTTCTTTAATGCACGAGGATTGTTAAGTATAGAATGGTGTTCAAAGGGAGAACACATTACTCTATTGAAATTTGAGCAAATCCAGTTATTAGTTTCAGTTGCACCTGATGTGAATATAATTTGCTTTGGCTTCGCATTTATAGCCTTGGCTATTTGTTCCCTAGCATTTTCTATCCCTGCTTTTGTCTTAGTTCCTAGAGAGTATAGTGATGATGGATTGCCATAATTTTCTGTTAAGTAAGGGAACATAGCTTCGAGAATGGATTTTGTTATTGGAGTTGTAGCTGCCATATCTAAATAAATTGTTTTATTCATATTAACCTTCTTTCATTTCACATTAAACAAATAAATATAATTGCTGTAATAGCTATTTGCGAAAGATGTATTGATTGGTCGGTAATCAGATTTATTTTTAACTTATTTGCTTTGAGATTATCTACAAACCCATGAATAATGGCGTTACAAATAAAGACTATTAAAAACGTAACAGGAATATTAAACGACATTGATATTGCTATTGGTAACATTATCATAAATGACCAACTCATAGAGTGCATTACAAGTGCCATTATGTAATCGTATTTATATAGCTTTTGTGGAGCATTTTTTTGCCACCATTTCTTTTGTTTCATTGAGGCTAAACAACTTTGTAAGTAATAGTCATCTACAATATGACAAAATACCATAGCTAAAATTATAAAAAGATTATTCATTATTTACTTTCCTTTTCATTTATTTATCATTGGACAAACAGCCATACCCCTATCTTTCATATAAGATATAAAGTCATCAGGATTAACTTGTTCCATCATTTTACTCATATTGTGGATATGCCTTGTTATAAGTTGTTTTAATAGTTACAAGAGCATTGTCTTTAATTTTGCAGACTTTCCCATTTTTATACCAAATATCTCCGTTGAATTTATTCTTAACCATATTATAAACGTCATTATTGTAATAAGGACTTTGTTTGTCTATAAGATTTTTAATCATTTCTGTTTCGATTTTATCAGGTTGGCGAAACTCATATATAGGCACATATTGATAACGTTGAAATGGAATATCATCAACATATATTGTAACTGTACGTCTCCAGAAATCTTTTAATTCGTTTGGTTGATTCATTTATTATCTCCTTTTTATAAACTTACGATGAAAGAAAGGTTTTATCGTAAAATTGAATTTTTCTATCCCTTGTTTTGCCGAGGGTAGAGAGAGGTTGATTTTTAGAAAATTTATATTTTTCAGTTGCTTCTTAAATTTTCTAAAATTTCATTCACAATATCATCATAGCCATTGATATCTCCGTTGCAGATAGCATACGAGATATTCCAAGTATTTAATTTTTCTATCAGTGTCACAACAAGAGCGTTGCTTTCTTCTTCAGTCTGAAGTCTACCATTAGGATTATAAGGTTTTACTCTTTTTAATAGATACGTTTTATTGTTGAATGAACAAAAACAATTATATACCATTTTATTAAAAGCTTCACCGAGAATTTCACTAGAATTATAAAATGAAGATAGTAACAAGGGAGAGTCGGTTACGATTACTTCAACCTTGTCCTTGCAACGGTTCATTCTATAAAACTGTTTACCAAATATGTGAGCCTGATTGTCGGGTTGAAATATTACTGAATTTTCTTCCCATACTTTGTCTTTTGCAAACTCTGTAATCAATTCAGCATTTATACCAGCAAGTTTAAGTTTGCTAAAGATATAAGTTGCTCCAGTGCTTTTACCTGCGCCGGGAACACCGAATAAATTTACTACTAAACAATTTGTATTCATATATACTCTCCTTATTTATCCATATTTTCAAGTCTATACTTAGCTACATCAGCCCAAAACCAATTTTCAAATTCTCCTTTACGGTCGCAAACACCATTATCTATACCTATGTAATTCCTATTTTCAAGTTGAGCAGCTTTTAAAATAGAACCTGAACCACAACAAAAATCAACTACCAAATCACCCTCGTTTGTATATGTACGAATTGCATACCTGCAAAGTTCAATAGGTTTTTGTGTAGGGTGTAGAGAACATTTTTGTTTGTCAGTAGCAAATTTCCAAATACTTGTTGGATAACGCTCTGTACTATCATAAGTAGTTAAGCCAAAGTTCCCATAGTTAGAGGTTTGAATACAATTTATTTTACTTTCAGCTTTGCTCACTTTACGTTTATGTCCTGTTGTTTTCTGTGGATTATAAGTAGGTAGCTTATTGTAGAAAACCATTATATCTTCATGTATTCTCAAAGGCATTTTCTTTGCATTGAGATGACCCGTAGGCGTAGTTTTCTCCCAAATGATATTGTACTTGTGCATTTTCTCATTAGACAACATCATCTTAGCAGTGAATTTATCTTGCCCGAAGAATAAGATTACACCATTGTCTTTCAGTGTCCTTTCTATTTGCTCCCACATTGGTTCTGGTGGAATAATATTATCCCACTTGTTTTTAGTAGTTACTCCGTAGGGTAAATCTACAAAGTACATATTAACTGATTTATCAGGTATCTGTTTAAGTCCCTCAATGCAGTCCATATTATAGACATTATTTATTTCAAGCGTTTTTATCAACTCCTATCTCAAACTATGGGTTATGTCTTCGCCTTTAATTTCATCAAACAAATGAAGTAAGACATCGTTTGCTTCTTCTTCATTTTTATAACTACCCATAAGGAAACCAAGTGAGTCAGCATCATAATCTGTGAGACAAAATATTTGATTTTCTCTTTGATATAAACTAATCATTGTCTTAGTATTTATTATTATTTTTTTATTTTGAGATTGTATAAACATTTTCATTAACTCCTTTTGTACAATAAAAGTGGATTTTCATTGTATCAATTATAATTATTAAATCCTAAAAAGTTATCTTTGTCTACGATTATTCCTGTAATTGTATCATAACCCTCAGAATCAACGAAACCGATATTCACAAGATTTCCCTTAATAAGTCTTATCTTTTCAAGGCTATCAATAAGAGTATCAAGGTCATAATCTTTACGACTTGGATTTGAATCGATTATGACAATTTCAGGCTCTTTATCAATATCCATAATACACGGAAGTATAATATTTGTAATTGCCTCACGAGAACAAGTGCTAATGTCAATATAACCATCTGTAACTTTATGTCCTCTTGAATTTAAATTTGGTTTTATCCATTCAACTTTTGTACCGTCTGAAAAATCAACATATAGGTCAAATTTAGTTCGTGTTTGTTTAGTTACGGTTACACCAGCCTTTTCATAATCATTGATTATATCAATGGCTGTTCTAAGAACTATTAATTCGTTGTCTGTAAAAATTCCTATCGTTTTCATTTTATATTCTCCTTTCAATTATCACCTTTTATAGCAATTACTTTCTTCCAATATGGTTCATACTTGCTGAGTTCTTTAGCTAACAGGGTTTGAAATTCTTCGTCAGATAAATTTGGATATTCTTCGTTACCATCAAGGTAATCCAACAGAACATTTTTAAAGGTATCTCGGTCATTGTACACACAACCCTCACCAAACGGTAATTCACAATCAAGAATTTCATCAATACAGAAATGAATATCTGAGCAGTATGTATACCCATAATCGTCTGAAGCTGCATCCTGCCCCACAAGAACCACAATGGGCAGGTCTGGATTTTCTGCGATAAGTTGTTTTAATTCGTCTGAACTTTTAGTTAAATTTAATGGTGTATCATTTGATATTCTCCTTTCAATTTACAATAAAACGAGTCTTTTGTTTTTTAAAAATGTTGATTTTTAAATTCTACAATATAATCAATGAACTACTCTCGATTAAGTAATTTTTCTTCATTGGGTGAAATTATTGCAACATTACCGTCTTCTTTCATATTCAACAAACAAATCAATAATCGTATATATTCATTGTAATAATTTCTTTGTCTTACCCAAGGTAATAGATTAGTTTTCACAGACTTGTTTATAAATGCTTTTTGAGTCTTAGTAAGTTTAATGCCAAAATTATCTTCAAGAAACCGAATTGGATTTTCTTTATAAAATGCTATCAATTCGGAATAAGTATTTGTATTGATTATTCTCACCTCTTATAAAATACTGTTTTCATTATGTTTTAAAGCCCATAATATTCTCTTAAAACATCTGCAACTTTTGTAATATCATCTTGATATAAATAATCATATCCTGTTTCTTTTAAAACTGATAAAATGTTTCTCCAAGAAGTAATAATTGCGTTTTTATCAGATAAACTTGATTTATTCTTTTCTATTTGAGAATGTTCAAATGCTTTTAATTCATCTTTACCGAGCCATTTAATCCAAGCTCCACAATCTTTACAATAAAGACCAATGTTATTGCCCTTCTTTTCTGTATACAGAGAAACACTTCCACATTTTTTACAACAATTTTGATACATATTTACCTCCTTATATCCAATCCACTATGGGTTTGCCAGTAAATCCTTTCTCCCATATAAACCAACAATAGCAAACCGCTGACGATTCCTTACCAAATACGCCGTTCTTACCACAATTAACTCTATTTGTAAAAACATAAATTTTCTTTGGAGGATATTTCTCAAACAATTCTCTGCGTTTTTGACTTTCAAGAAATTGTATCTTGAGAAACATAGCTACTTTTACAGAATCCATTGATATATTAAGTGCGTGTTCTACAAATTCAGTTGCATATTTATAGGGTGGATTTGTAATTATATCAGGTGACATCTTATCTGCTGAAGCAGTAAGAAAGTCAAGAGTTTCTATTTTACCATTGGTTCTATCAACAATATCTGTACTTCTTACTTTATAACCATTTTTTTCAAGAGTATTTGAAATATGTAATTCTCCAGCAGCACATTCCCATATGTAATGATTAAACTTTTCCTTTTCTAAGAGCTTTATAACTGCAAAAGGTGGTGTTGCATAGTAATCTTCATTTTGACGATCTGTATCTGAATGACTGCTTGCTGATAATGTTGAAAACACAGCTTTTGAATTACCTGTCCAATCTTTATTGTTGCTCAAAATTTGACATCTCCTTACTTTAATAATTTGTTATCAGCACTTCTATATCTTTGGTTTCTCGGTCTTTCTTGTGATAATTACAATTTAGATAGTCTCCAGATAAATAATGAATATGATATTTATCTTTCCAAGCATCTAAAAATTCATTGTTATACTTTAGGTTATTTGATAAAGCCCACCTTGTTCCCTGTTCGTCCAACCCATCCAGTAATTCGTAAAGTTTCTTTTCGTGTTCAGCAGTCCAACCCTCAAAGCCACGTTTTCCATCGTTATAATTACCAACAGAGTTAAAATAAGGTGGGTCAAAATATATCAGATCGTTCTCGTCAAAGTCTGAAAAATCAAAATCGAAAGCGTTTTTAGACGATACTATTATTGGGTCTTTATTCTCAAATCTATGTTTTAAAGCAAGTAAGTCCTGTTTTTGCCTGTCAGAAAAATAACTGCGATTTTTACCGAAACTACTATTATATTCGTGCTTGTTATTAAAACGGAACTGATGATTAAATGAATGGCACATCAAAGTATATAATGTAATCCAATCTTTTCTGCCATTATTATAACTATCACGAAGTCTTTCAAAGCCTTCCTTATTTATCATACTCAAATCGTATTCTGAAATAATGTTTTCAATCTGCTTGATTATTTCATCATAAGACGTTGAGAACAATCCCGACACAATACTTGAAACATAAGGATTTATGTCGTTATATATGTAATAGTCTGCTTCTGTATTCATTAAAACCGTTCCTGATCCGCCGAAAGCATCTACAAACATTGAAATCTTTTTAGGAAACAAAGGTATAATCTGCTTGATTAGGCGATATTTATTACCTACATAGTTTATAGGTGATTTTATGTATTCGTTCATTATCTTTTGTACCTCATTGTCTTGCCATCAGCCATTTCGACATCAATGTAATTGGGATATTTGCCATCATTCTTATAAGAATTAAACTTGTTATAGACTATCATTCGAGGACGTTGATGGGTGCTTTCGCAATTTTGACATTCACTTTTGGATTTATATATTGTGTTGCAAATTTCACATTGGAATTGACTTAATGCTTTCATTTTTATTACTCCTTTTGTACAATGAAATTTTTGATTTATCGTATTGTTAGGCTCTTGCTTTGTAATATGGCAAGAGCCTATTTTTTTACGATTTTTAGTCACAATAGAGGATTACTTTACCTTGTTCCAGACTTTCTTGAACACTAATGCACCTCTGATTTGATGAGCCTCGCCAAGCGAGAGAAATATCTCTTTTATCATCTTCATATCTGCCATCAACAAGAACGTCACAATACTTAACAACATCTAATGGGGAAACCCCATTTACTTCAAGGTTTTCATATTTCTCTTCTTTGTCAAATATTTCTTCCCAAGTATAACCTGTATAAAGCCAGATTGATTTGTTGGGAAATTTCTCTTTAACCATTTTAACAATTTTATAAACAGTTTCAAGATTTTGTGGTTCAAGTGGATGCCCACCTGAAAAAGTTAATCGAGAGATATAAGATTTATCAAGTGCTTTGAGAAGCTCTTGCATTGTATTTTCTGTAAAGGGTTGTCCTGCAATAAAATTCCAAGTTTGAGGATTGTGACAACCAAAGCAGTGGCGGTTGCACCCCGAGACCCAGAGTACAACTCCTATGCCTATACCATTGGCAGTATCATATTTACTGATTTTTATGTAATTCATAATTCCAACTATCGCCTCGAATAATATATCCTATCATACTGCTATCAAGATTATACATAGTTCCTAACCGTTGGTATGTTATCTTTTCATTATTATATTTGTTTCTTATTTCATTTGCTTGTTCTAAAGTGATTTTTGCACTGGATAGATTATTAATTACTGCGTGTCTTCGATTGTATTTATTGTTGCACCACTCTAAATTATAAACAGTGTTATTATTTTTATCACCATCAATATGGTTTACTTGTGGATAATTATTAGGATTCGGTATAAAAGCTTCAGCAACAAGTCTATGCACAGAATACATATGTTTTCCAAGATGAACTCTATAATAACCTTTAGTGTTTTGATTATTAGGTTTTAAGACTCCTTTTTGCCAATAATCGTTCCATCTGTTCCAACCTGAATATACCCATAATTTTCAATCCACAAAGATTTAAAATTTTCAGATATAATCATTAATTGTCTCCTATATGTATAACTCTTTCTTTTATTTCTTGAGTTCGCCCTGCGTTCCAAAAATTACTTCCTATATAACCACAAGTTCTTCTAGCCACGTTTAGTTTCTTTTCATCTCTATTGCCACAATTGGGACATTCCCATACAAGTTTACCTGTTTCTTTATCTTCAATAATCTGTATCTCGCCATCAAATCCACATACTTGACAATAATCAGATTTTGTATTGAGTTCAGCATACATTATATGGTCATAAATAAACTTGATTACTTCAAGCACTGCTTCAATATTATTATTTAGATTAGGAACTTCTACATAGCTAATTGCTCCTCCGGTTGAAAGAGACTGAAACTCAGATTCTATAGAAAGCTTTGTGAAAGCATCAATAGGTTCTGTAACGTGTATATGATAACTATTGGTTATGTAATTCTTATCGGTTACACCCTTTATAATACCAAAACGCTTCTGTAAACACTTGGCAAACTTATATGTTGTCGATTCAAGAGGTGTACCGTAAATTGAAAATCCGAGATTAAGGTCTTTATTCCAATCGTCACACTTATCGTTCATATACTGCATTATTTTCTTGCCGATATCCCGACCTGTTTTTTCAGTAAGTTTGTGACCAGTTAAAGCATAAACACATTCCCACAGACCTGCATAGCCAAGAGAAATACTTGAATAACCACCTGTAAGGTATTTATCAATTACTTCACCCTTTTTAAGTCTTGTCAATGCTCCATATTGCCAAAGAATAGGTGCAACATCTGACGGTGTACCCTTGAGTCTTTCATATCTACAAATCAAAGCTCTATGACAAAGTTCCAGACGTTCATCAAATATCTTCCAAAATTCTGTCATTATATTATTTGGGTTATTCTTCTTTGCTGTGAGCGCAACATCAACAAGATTAATTGTTACGACACCTTTATTAAATCTACCATAGAATTTATAATTTCCGTTTTCATCTTTCCAAGGTGAAAGAAAGCTTCTGCAACCCATACTTGTAAAGCAATGACCATCTTTAAGCTGTTTCATTACCTTTTCACTAATATAATCTGGAACAAGCCTTTTTGCAGTACACTTTGCAGCAAGTTTGGTAAGATAATAATAAGGTGAGTTCTCGTGAATATTATCTTCTTCAAGGACATAAATAAGTTTCGGGAAAGCAGGTGTTATCCAAACACCAACTTCATTCTTAACTCCCTGATAACGCTGTTTAAGTACCTCTTCAATAATAAGTGCAAGGTCGTGTTTTGTTTGCTTGTTCTGTACTTCGTTAAGATACATAAATACGGTTACGAATGGGGACTGACCATTTGTTGTCATAAGTGTAACTATTTGATATTGAATAGTTTGAACACCGCGCTTAATTTCTTCTTGTACTCTTTCTTCTACAATATCATCAATAGTAGGTAAATCACCATCTTTAATCTCCCAATTAAAAGATTTAAAAAAATGTTCAACCTCTTTGCGGATTTTTTGTCGTGAAATATCGACAAATGGCGCAAGTGCCGACAAAGTTATGCTCTGACCGCCATATTGATTACTAGCCACCTGTGCAATAATTTGTGTAGCAATGGTACATGCAGTAGCAAAACTATGTGGCTTTTCAATCATTGTGCCACTGATAACTGTCCCATTTTGTAGCATATCATTGAGGTCGATTAAATCGCAGTTGTGCATATGTTGAGCAAAATAATCTGCATCATGGAAATGAATAATTCCTTCGTTATGTGCTTTAATAATATCCTCTGGGAGAAGAACTCTATTTGTTAAATCCTTTGAAACCGTCCCCGCCATATAATCTCTTTGCGTGGGGAGCAATGTTGGATTTTTATTTGAATTTTCTTCTTTTATAGCTTCATTCTCACAATCAATAAGAGATAGCATTTCATTATCAGTATTATGTAATCCTCTCACCATCTCTCTCTTGTACCGATACCTTATGTACGCTTGAGCAACCGCCTTATCATAGTCCATAAGCTCACATTCAACTATATTCTGAATTTCTTCTACTGAAATTTGATTATTATAACATTTATTAATCTTCCCAATAACAAAAGCTGTAACGTTATATGCTGAGCTTGAGGTATAGAATACATCGGCATTGGGGCGTGTTTCGGTAAATGCTTTTAATATAGCATTGTAAATCTTGCCTTTATCGAAATCTACAATATCACCATTGCGTTTAATAACTTTGATTTGATTTTCTTTTATCATCTCATATCACTTATTCCTTTCATCATCTTCTTGCATCATTATATTTTCTATCATTTCTTGATTATATGGTTCTAATTTATTACCATTATTAATATAATCTAAAACTTTTTGATGCTTAACATAAGCGTAATTCCCAAAATAATCACGTTCAGCTTCAATTCTAGCTTTTACTGCTTCTGTAAAATCACTATATTGCCCTAGCTGAATTCTTTTATTATTGGAGGATAAATAAACTGTCCATTTAGAAAAATTCCTTTTTTGAAATACTCCCACAAACCCCGATTTATTTCTTTTTGACATTGTTCTATTTTGATTATTTTGGCTTCTTGTGGCAATTCTTAAATTAACTTTTCGATTATCGCGTTCATTGTGATTTATATGGTCAATGTCTATTTGGGTGTTTTTTATATTATTAAAATCTAGTATCACAATTCTATGCATGAAAATATTAATGGATTGAGAGTCACTATTAATTTGAGTAAACACATAATTGTTATTATTTATTCTCCAATAATAGTCTTTTAGCTTGTTATAATCTTCTAAGTCAAAATAGAACTCTTCTCCTTTAGAAGTATAACCAATACCATATTCTCCTGATAAATCATATGTATTATATTTTCTTCGACATTTACTTGTTGTTTCTCTTGCTAAACAACCGCATGATTTTGTATGTCCTGTTGTTAAAGCTGATCCATTTATGGTTATTTCATTCCCACAATTGCATTTACAAATCCATTTTAAACTTTTACGTCCATTTGGATAAGTAAAATAACCATCTTGTTTAATTACCGTTAATCGTCCAAATTTTTTACCTGTTAAGTCTATACGTTTTTTTGAGAATTTTAGTTCTTGATTTAAACACCCACAGGACTTAGTATTTCCTCTCCTTAAATTATTAGAATCAACAATGGTTTCATTGCCACAATCACAAATGCATTTCCAACGTATCCTTTTTGCACCACAAGGAGTGAATTTATCATCCGCCCGTTCTAAAACAATTAATCTCCCAAATTTTTCTCCGGTTAAGTCTTGAAATTCGCTCAAAATTGTCGTCTCTTTTCTTAATAAAAATATTCTACTTAATTCCCTCTGTTTCACTTTCGCACTTAACAATATATTCATGTATCTTCTTAGCTATATCGTTGAGTTTTGTATTGTCTCCATTGTCGATATTAAAATCACCGAGGAAATTTCTGAAATCAATATCAATAAGAAGTCTTTCCATTATCTTACTAAACTCATCTCCACGCTGTTCCATACGGCTAATACGAGTGTGAACAGGGGAGGTGATTGTAATGACCTTAACTGGCTTACTAGTATAATGACTTTTTAAAAATTCGATTCCCTGTGGATTTATTATATAAAGGTCAGAATTGTCAGCTTGTTCTGCGGTCGCCCCATAGCGATAATCTCCATACGAAGTATAACCTATAAAGTTAGCTAGTTGGTCAAAGAAAGCATCGTTTACAAAGGTATGCCCTGTTTCATTTTCAGTACGCATGGGTCTTGTTGTGTAAGACTGCAACTGCTTATAACCATACTTTTCTTCGAGAACATTTGCTACGGTTGTCTTGCCAGAACCTGAAGCCCCAACAATAAGATATAGATTTTTCAAAGTTTAATATCCTTTCTATAATTTTACTTATTAGTATTTGCAATAATCAATTCTGACCATGGTAGTGTTTCAATCCACTTGCAAAACGCTTTCCATTCAGGGAGAGCATGATTTTTACGTTGTCTATAAATTGTCTTTAACTGTCGATAATTTGTAGTCATTCTTGCTGTAAGTTGCAATCCGACAGGGCAATTATAAAGCAAAGCAAGTCTTGTATCTTCACAAGGATTGTTATTATATTCTGTTAAAAGTCTTTTCATCTCATTCTTTGTGTTTTCAGTAACATAAGAACAAAATACCTTATCATAATCCATTTTTGTAAGTCTGTGCATTGAACTCATACTGCTTACGAAATCCAGAAAATGATAACGTTCTGCTTCTGTCCATGCCTTAACGGTGAACTTCAAGTCAAACTGAACAATAACACCGTTGAGAAAATTATCATGCCCTTCGCCAATATTTGTAGAAGCTAGATTTACAGCTCTTTTTGTGTTGTTGTTTTCAGTGGTTGTTTCGCCTATAAGGTCAACATTATCAATTCCATCAATCTGCTCACAAAAATCTTTTGGAGTATATGGATTTATAAGCATTGGATAGCCACTTGCAACCATACTTTCATATAAACCATATATTTTTACATTTGAGATTATTTCATTAAAATCCAATTATCTTTTTCTCCTTTTATTCTTCTTAATATACCCACTCCAAAAATATCGTGGGTCATCAATAGTCAAAAATTCATTTCTGAATAATCTGTAAAACTCCTCATCGGTCAGAGGAACGTATGTATTTTTGTCTTCCTTTTGCTCTATATTTTGTTCAATCTTATTATTTATCTGATTATCTAAAATTTTATTTTCAATCTCTGCCATAATGTTACCTCATGTAGCAATGCCTCTAGTTACGCAGAAATTAAAAAGTGTGTTGTAATCATCTTCGTTTGCGGTAGTAATCTTGGCAGGTTGAGATAAGTCAAGCCCGAATACTCCCATTAAAGACTTAGCATCACAGATGTAATTATTATGGCTGATAATAGCTATCTTGCTAGGTAATTTCTCAGCTTGTATTACAAAGTCCTTAACATCTGTAATCTTTTCAAAATGTACTGAAAATTCCTTCGTTGTATTATTGTTCTTAATTGTATTGTAATTATTATCCCAATCACGACATTGACTTCCTACTATACCCATGCAACCCATATTGTTTTTATTCCTTTCTTAAAATTAATTAATTTCCCAAATCTCAACAACTTCATAACCCACCGTGAGTTCGTCTGTGTCATCTTCATCAATAATATCGTCCCATTCTTGATTGAGGACTTTACACTTTGCTTCTTCTGGTGTATCAGCATCCACATATCCTTTCATAATCTTATATCCGTGTGCTAAGAGAAATCCGTAACTCTTCATATTGCTTTTATTCCTTTCTAAATTTAATCTTTTTCATATTCACATTAACTTATACAAAAAATCTTGTTGTATAAGTAATCCCCCAGCTATCTTCACTGTATTCAAACAAATATTCAACATCTCCACTATATTCAAACCATACAAGGCTATCGTATTCACTTAAATCTGGATTGTAGTAATATGTGGCTGAATGTGAAGTGTCTTCAGCACTAAATACTTCTTTAACTACCTCTTTGGTTTCTTCGTCAGGAATTATACCTGAATATAGCCAGTTTGATATTCCTTGAAACTGACCTTTCTGAAATAAGACCTCTGTGACTGTATTAGGGAACTCCTCTGAAACGAGCCTGTTCCTTATTAACTCTGCTACATAAGTCTTATATTCTTTTAAAAAATTACCAACTTCATGTTGAATGGTAATTTCAATCATTGTTATTTCATTTTCAGACAAGGTATCATAAAGCGTGACTGGGTTTGTTGTAGTATCATTTTTATTATCAGAGGCAGTCTGTACGATTATTGAATTTATCGGTTCTGATAATTCAGCCATGTTATTAAGATATGTACTTCTAGTAGCAGTTATGTTCCCGACTTTAATGTCGGAGACATCTAAATCAAATGAGCTTCTGATTTGAGTGTAATCATTATTAAAAGCATTACTTATTTGTGTTTGCTGTTGTTCTTGCTTTTCTTCAGTACATTTCTTATAAATCATTGCTCCGTCAGCTATACTCAAAAGAATTATTAATGCTACACGAAAAATAATATCTTTATTGTCTCTAAATCGAATAAAATCACCTACTTTCTGCGGAAGTGCATTTACGTTTGTCATTTTTTATGTCCTTCCTGAAACGAATAAGTTTAATCCTCTGTATATGTGTCTAATTTGTCAATAAAGTCATTTATGAAATTATCGTTATTTTCTACTTCATTCGGATAATCTCTCTTTATTTGGTCATAAACACAATTATAACAAAGTTCTTTATCATTATATATGTATAGGCAATCATCACTATTGTTTTCACATCTATCGCAGACGTGAATAGGTATTGGCTTACTGTATGGACAATAACCTCGACCACATACATCTGGAGGACAACCTACACACATATCTTCATATACAATCATCTTACATCACCTCATTCTTTAATATTATTGTTGCTATATAAAATTTGATACACCAAACAGAATTTAATACCACATGGAATGATATTGTCTAACGAATTTGGTGTATCTATATTATATACCATATATTTGATTTTGTCAAGTGGTTTAGATAGGTAAAATCAAGGGTTTGTAAAAATGTGAGAAAATATTAAATAAATTAAAATATCAAAATAATTAAAAAATAATTATTTTGATACTGACAATTTTGCATTTTATTTATTATTCATTATCTATATTTTCATCACCTTTACTTTCTGTATTATTTTCTTGGTTTTCTATATTGTCTGGTACTGAAACTGATTTATCGCAAAGCTCCCATTGATCTTTCGGCAAAATAATATATAAACCATTGGGCAGTCCCACTTGGTAACTGCCCTTGATTTCTTTTAGTATTTTACCGACACATTTACGACCTTTCTCTGGAACGATGAGCTGTACTGTATCGCCACGGTTCATTAAGTTGTATCCTTTCTTTCATTTTCTTCTACCTCAATATCAAAAGTATTATATAATTCCTGTTTTGCTTCAGCAAGGACTTTATCTATATAACATTTTCTTCTGTCTGATACTGCATCAGGAGTAAACCACTTTTTCTTGAAATTTCTTTTTGCTTCAAGGTAATCATCTCTGCCGTTATCACCAGATTTATACCAATCATATTCATGGAGCAAGGTTAGTACGTCCCAGACTAGCTCAGAGATTTCTCTATCTTCAAGAATGTTCTTGTATTGGTCAGTCCAACCGAAAAGAGAATATTTCAATTCTTCATCTTTATATTCAAAATAACCGCCACTCATTAATTATCACTTCCTTTACAATCCCATACATACTCAACAAACTTATCCCAATTCAGCATAACCTGTGAATAAATATCTATCTTGATAGTCTCTTTATCTCCTCCACCACACCATGGGGCAAGAACTATTTCGTATTCAGCTTTGAAACCAAAATAGTAAAATAAATCAGATTTTAGTCTTTCAATAAATTCATCTTTTGTTTTACACTTCTTAAAAGCCTTTTGAATGTCCTCTCTGAACCTACTATGATTAAAAATATTGAAAGGAACTATTTTATGAGAGTTCATATTATAATAGTAAACGTTCCATTCCATTATGTACCTCCTTGCACATTTGGTTCTTTTAATTCGGCGTTCAGAATGTCGCAGACTTGCCGAGCGTGTTCTTCTGTATCAAAATAAATCGTACCCATCTCTTTAGCAATACGATTCCAAGAAGTAATATACTTCATCTCCACTAATGAATAAAGCACATAATAGTTACATTTATCCTGCTTAAACTGATATCCCTCACACAGCACATCGTGAAATTGCCTTATTCTATTACGAATTTTTAATTCATTCATATCTCGAATGGCGTTGCTCTTTGAACAATAATAATTGCCATATTGATATCTAAGTGTATCAGGTATATGATAATCATCAAAATTGTCATAGATAATTCCGTCAGAATTGATATAGTAATAAGCAAATCCTTCATTAACCCTATGAGGCTTTAATTCTTTCTTTTCATTCACTTCTTTCAGCTTCCTGATTTCCTCTTGCAGACTTGCTATCTGCTTTTCAAGTTCTTCTATTTTCCCAAGTTCTTCTACAGTCATAATTTCTCCTTATCAAAATCAAATTTGTGTTTTATTATAATTTTTTAATTTTCTTTTATTCTGTCAAAACCAATAAAATCGGCAATTCCACAGGCGAAGAATGTTTTATATCTTTGTGCTTCAAAGTTTTTATCTATACAATCATGAACAAAAGATGTTGGGATTTCAGGAAAGCCAAGTGGCTTTGGAGTGTCGGGAAATATAGTATAATAAATTGATTTAATTGCTTTATTCTTATCCTTTATTTCTTGTATTTGATTGGAGTAAAATTTTCCCCCACAATTTCTGCATTTGTATATTGCTTTGTAAATTTCAGACATAATAAATTCCTTTCCCTATCTCTATAACAAACCGTTTGCTAGGGACACCACAATCAAGCTTGCTGTTTATTACAACCTTAATTCTTATTCCATTGTTCTAATAAATCTTCATAATATGAAATCTGATCTTCTAAATAAGACTCATACTTATATTCAAATTCTTCTTTTGCTTCTTCAACAGAATCAAAATGTTCATAATCGCCCTCGGTGACATTAAGGTCATTTGACACATACCAAAAACAAGTATCATCGTCCTCAGCTTGAACAAATTTTAATATCACTTCATCTCGACCAAATTTCTCAAAATGAAGTTCATATACACCGTCAGTTTCTACCCAATGTCGATTAATCATTTATATTTCTCCTTTCATAGATGTATCATTTTTCTTTCTTCTATCGTTCCAATTATTTACTAATATACTCAATGATTGCAGCCGGGCTTCTGCAACGTTATCAGACTGTAAGTAATAGCCATTACCTTTCATTGATAATTTGCAATAATCACATTTTATTGTAGAGTATGCGTGTTTTTCATCTTCGTCTACAAAAGAAATTCTTACATTTCCTTCACAAATAGGGCAGGGGAGAGGAATTGGTATATTATCTGTATTATTTAACTTTTCTAATGAAAATACAATAGCTTGACAATAACTATATATTGTATCATTCATTTCGTTAATATCGAAACAAGCATGAGGAATATCTGTTTCATATGTCCATGAATATTTACTATAATCATTGTGCCAAATTATCTTTATTGGCTTACCATACACTGTAATTTTACCGCCATCAAAACAATCGTGTTCTTCTACAATAGCTCCACGGAGTTCACAAAGGTCATCTGAATAACCATATACAATGACGAGGTTATTTTTATCAGCGTCATTTACTATTATTTCGGGCAATTCGCCAAATGGCATTTCATTGCTATTAATTACAATATTATTTAGATTATGCTTTTTTATAAATTCTTCTGGTGTTAAGCTCATGCTCTTACCCTCACTTTCTTAATTTTACCACACTTTTCACAACATTGTACAATTATAATGCTTACGGGATTTGCTGTACAAGTACCATCATCAAAACAATCATAAACATCTATTGTTTTTACATGATTATATTTGTGTTTGCAAAATAACATAAATTATTATTTCCTTTCTCACATATTAAATCACGTTCCCGTCTTCATCACATTCATCAATATCAATACGGGCTATATCTACCTCGTTAAAAGGAAGTTCATTCTTTGCATTTTCTATTGCCTCTTGTTCGGTATTACCAATCGCACAACAATCTCCACTATAATAAACAGTAGCTAAATATTTCATTATCACGTCTCCTTGAAATAAAATCTCTCCGTATGACTTCCTACATCAACAGCAGTAGTCTTATCATCAGTTTTCCACGTTCTCACATAATAAGACTTATAATTGTGCTCATCGAGGAACTTATTTATTACTTCATATGCTTCTTTTAATGTAATTGCTTCGCCGATAGTTCTTGTTTTACCATTTGAATTTTCAAATAATACTTGAATCATTTTAATCATCTCCTTACAAGCCTAATATCTTTATCAGAAATTTATACTGACGTTCCGTACAATACCCATTCACATAAAACCGTCTCAATTTAACAAAATAATATCTCTTAATGTCTCTGGGTTTATATATAAATATTACCTTGAATAAGAAATATGGAACGAAAATCAATCTTTCAAATTTACGTCTAAATTTATTCATTTTTTATTTTATACCTCTTTTATTTTATTCCTCCCAATTACGAGTTATAGGCTTGAGCTGTTCTGGTTTCTTGTCAAGACGAATCTTTATCAGTCTGAGGAGTTCCTTATCAGCTTTGTCACCGTATGTTTCGGTGTAGTAATATGTATCATCATGCAAACCGACTTCAACCTTTTCTGTCTTGGAATAACCAAAAGCGCTTTGAATAAGTTTATATAATTCAGCATTATCAAGGCTTATCTTTTCAGGCTTTGTTGTTATTGTCGCTTCAACAGCTCCATTTGAAATAAATATTTCCATAGTTCATTCTCCTTTTACGAAATGAAATGTAATATCGTAACCATCTTCAGTTTCTATCTTATCATAAGCATGACCTTGATTGAGGGAGTGATTATCGTCAATATCAATTGTGACATTATCACTTAGATAATCAGTAGTAGCATTATAAAAAATATATGGGGATTTCTTTTCTGAAAGGGTTTCTGTAATTCCACAAATAAAAATACCAATAGATATTCCTATAACTGTTCCCGTGATTAGACCACAAATATAACTGTTTGCTTCTTTACTCATTTCTTTTCTTGCCATTATATTGTCCTCTCTTTTATATTATGAAATGAAACTTTCATTGTATTTTTAATATTCGCAACCCCTAGAAAATAAGAGGTTTGTGAATATTAGTTTTAAAAATTAAATCATAATCTTTGGTTCTGTGTTTCCCCCGCAACCTATACCATGTAGGGTAGGGGAAACACCATTGATAGAATAAACTCTACGTCTACTTTCTCTCCATTCAGGTTTATCAATTTCAGCAACTTGAATTAATTTATTTCCACAGTCAAGTTCATCTGTGGTTATATAAAATTTTCATCAGTACACTTATATGTATTATCATATTGTGCCTTATATAGATGTTCTGCAAGCAACTCTACACAGTTAGTAACTATTCCGTTTCCGGACTGCTTGTAAAGCTGGCTATCAGCAATACCGATATTTTTAGCGTTAGCACAATCTTCTTCTGTAAAGCCCATAAGCTTCATACATTCACAAGGTGTTAGCTTACGGACACGAAAATTTTCTACAACACCTGCCTCATTCTGTTCAAGAACTCTCGGTTGTCTATCTCCACCTTGCATTGTATTTAATGTGGGAGAACAACCCTCTTTTGAATAAACCCTATTCATTTCATCATAATTATAATGATTTAAGTCCCCTACTTGAATACAATCGTTTATTGTATTATCCGTAGGTATTTGTTCCTTTGGAATGTAGCCGATATTATTTTTGCTGTCATATTTTTCAATATTCAGAACAAATTGCTCTTGAATATCTTTACTTAAATAATACTTTTCATCGACATTTCTATCTATAATGTCTTTAAGTCTGATACCAGTATCAAAAGGCTTTGAAAATTCAAACTTGCCTTTATCAATATCTTTACGAATGCTGATTACAAACACACGCTCACGATTCTGGGGAACTCCACAGTCCTTTGCGTTGAGAACTTCCCAATAGGAATTAAAACCTAGTTCATCAAGAACTCCAAGCAGATTGTTAAAGTCATCGATAAATTTCTTACTTACAAGATTCTTAACATTTTCAAACATAAGATATTTTGGAAGTGTTCCATCGTCCTTTGCTCTTTTGAGAAGTCTTATATTCTCCCAAAGGAGAGAACTTCTTGTACCACTATCAGGCTTCAAACCCTTCATTTTCCCGGCGACAGAAATACTCTGGCATGGGAAAGAAATCGTCCATAAATCAGCATACGACAAAAACTCAATTTTATTTATATCTCCAAGATTGTGAGTTAATTTATTAGCAAGCCAATACTTGTTGATATCACTAGATTTACGCCGAGAAAGTTTATACCAATCATAAGGTTTATTCTTCTCTGGGTCACACCCTAAGTTGATTTCTGTAAGCTGTCTTGCCATTTCTTCTCTCGAAGGATAATCAGTATATGTATCAACCATTTCTGGCGTTAAACCACAGTGTATAGCTGCGTAACTAAGTACTGCTTCCTTATTGATTTCTGAAATATTTACTACATCAATATCAAATAAAATTGAGTTTTTAATGCCTCTTTCTTGACACCCGATTCCGGCGAATAAAGTGTTCATAGTTAGCTTTATTTTATCCATGTATATCTCCTTTTAATTTATTATTAACTCATTATAAATGTTTTTATAAAACTCCGATAAAACATTCGTTTTATTGTAAAATAGTTGGCTTAACAGAGCCATTTGTGAGCATCGAAATTTGCAAATTCTTATATTACAATCCTATATATCCGTCATCATGTAATCTCTTACAAATCTCCGGGACTTCAATAGTTGCACACTCGTTAAGTATTATTACATCTGCTTCTCTGCATGAAGCTATATATCTTAACTGTTCACTTATCATAGTGTAAAAAGATACTCCTACAATGATAAATTTATCTCCATCTCTAAGTTCATTAACTTTGTCTATTGCAGTTCCATATTCAGGGGCGCTGTCACCATAAAGAACAGGCAATCCGGTTAATTCATTAAAATTGTCAGCATACAACTCGTGTGGCTCGGGCATTCTTCCATGTATAGGAATTACATTCTTTGAACCGGCTTTCTGATGTAGCCCATCTATATTCATTGTAATAACAGGGAAACCATATTTTGCAATAGCAAGATGAGCATCATTAGGCTTTGCCTTGTTGACTACATCACACATTTGCTTTATAGTTTTTTCTGTATTCTTCTTTGTGATTTAATGCGAAAGAACGTGTCAACTTATCTCTAAGTCCGTCTTGTTCACTAAAAGTCGGTATACCTGATTCGGCACTTATTCCTGCCCCAGTAAAAAATAAAACCTTTTTCATTTGATTATACTCCCCAAAAATTAAAGCCTAAAGCCTGTGCGTCTCCAAGTTTCTTCATCATATTGGCATCTGAATTTTATTGCTTCAGAAAAATCCTGTAATATCTTAATAAGAATCTCTATTTCTTGTGAATCGTTAAAGTCAATTCTTAATACATTTTCGTGGTCGTTAAAAACATCTATTTGTTGAATTAAACGGTTATATATTACATCTAATCCATGATGTGTTAAACTAATATTTGTAATTTCAGATGTCTTTTCATTTTTGTTAGTAATGCTAGATTTCATTATTTGCCCTCCTTAAAATCCTTAATAAAAATCTCTAGTAAATGAAACACACCCGCATTTCGGGCAACCTAAAAGTAAAATTTTTTCATAAACAGGAGAACCCCAATCAGCTTTTCTTTCTGTATCAGTTCTAAAAGCATAAGTGTCAGGCTCACAGCTTTTAATAATTATGAATGATTCATCACCTTGAATAGTCACTGTTTCAAATTCACCCTTATCATTCTTCCTCCAACAGTCAAATTCTGTTGTATATCCACAGCAAGGGCATTTATGATTTATTGTATTATCACTTGTATTGTTCATTTTTATACCTCCTTTTTAATTACTATTATTGCAATTATATCTCCATCAAAGGACAATTATGCGGTTTTATATAACACTAATTATTCTTTTCCTTTACATATCCATATGGTATTTTTTTTATTTGTAAAAATACACTTTTTCACACGATATGTAAAATTTCCATGTGAAACTTTTGTATAACCACAACCATAAGCAAATTTACAGTTTGTACAGGTTTTGGGGTATTTCTTCATATTTGTTTGAGCTACAATCAAAATTACATCTCCTCTTACGATAAAAAATCTATTTTATTGTAATTCCTTGTTTTATAAATGGCTCTACAAAGCCATTTATAGAGCCATTCAATAAATGCTAAATTGCTATTTAGAATAAATTACACCCTTGATTCTTAAAATCTTCTACCTTTTTGCTCCATTCTTCTTTGCTCATATCTAATTCATTCATCAAACATTTCTTACACTTAACCTCAGTCACATTTCTGCCATGATATTTCATATTCATAGCAAGTACATCATTCTGTCTTACATTTTTGCCACATTCAGAACAGGTTTTATTGAAATACTGTTTGGCTACATTATAATCAGTTATACCTTTATAATTCATCATTTCTCTGATTACTTCATCGGTTGGTTCAGGACGAAGAAGTCCACCATTCCAACACGAATGATATTCTGATAAAGTACAATTAACCTTTTGCCACCTCTGATTCTCCAGAAAGACTTTCTGGAGAATCATGTGCCACCGATTATAAAGTGTAGGATACCAATATTTATCTAGTACCCAAGTGGATTTTGTATAGTACGGGCAACATATGGCACACCCGACCCTTGAATATCCATTTCTGTACTTAGAGTTAATTTCAAGGTTGTTATGTAGAATATATAACCACACATCTAAATCAGACCATTTACGAATAGGATACAAAGCAAACCAATTTGGATTAGACCATTTTGTATTATGCTTTATGAAATCATAACCTGAACGTGTATTGCTTTCATCATTTCGTATTCCCATAATTTGAATAAGTTTATCTACATTGTGATTATTGAAATATTCTACTGAAGCTCCCTCTTTATAAATTGAACAACATCCTCTTGAAAATCTTGTGGGTATATAATTCATTCTCTTAAAGAAATTATATATACCCTCTTTCGGATTAGTCACAATCCAATCTGAGTGAGTTTTTACAATCTTATATGTATCGGCTACGTCACAACTTGTATTATTGAACATGACCTTTATATCAGGCTTAACTTGCTGAACTAAATTTAGCGTAACGGTACTATCTTTACCTGTGCTTGTAGTACACCAAAATTCATAATCAGAATACTTTTTAACTGCATCTCTGATTACATCAAGGCTTTCGTCAATCTTAATTTGCAAATCTGATGCTAATCTCTGATACGCTTCTTCCCAAGTTTCAAAAATATCCTCTCTAAAACTTGATTTTATTGTGCTTTTGAAATCTTTGTGTTCTGTAATGTTTACTGTAAGATCGTCACAAACCCTGTATTTATAGAGTTTATGGAGTTCGCCATCATGAGTAAAACCTTTTATAATTCCATTGTCTAACCAAAATCGTCCTTCTGAAATTGGAATATTAAATCCAAAATCAGACCACATCTTTATTTGTTCCTTAAATATAGGTTGCAAAATGATATCCTTTCTAAATCTCAAAACTTAATATCACAATAAAATCAAGTTTCTATTCTAATGTTATTTTTATCAAAATTCTGACGAAATAAGATCAGAAAGTTCCGGTTTAAAACTGGGCATTAACTGAAGCTTAAATAAATTCTTTAGAAATTACACAAATATCTGTACAAAGTCCAATAATTTCAATTGTATCGTCCCGTTGAGATACAAGCTTTGACCAATAAAGATTTCCAAATGTGCTTTTATAAACTATAATGTCTTCATCATTAGATAATTCATCAACAATTTTCCATCCATCTGTTCCTGCAATACAATGTGAAACGGGCAAATATTTACCTTCACTTGTTTCAAGATAATTTGAATCATGTGTATCTTGTGTAAAAATTATCTTATCCTTTCGTTCACGATATTCAGCAATCTTCTTTCTGACATTTGGAATAATTGCTTGTGCTTCGGGCGTTCCCAAAGAGCCTGTAACAAAATCATTCTGCACGTCTATGACTATAAGTGTTTTCACAATAATCTCCTTCAAATTGTTAAGTTTATTATAAGTTCTTCAAGTTCATATTCCGCATATTTTTCACAATAGTCTTTACAATACGGAAAATTATAACACGTAAAATATAAACAATATTCACATGGGGATATACCCATTTTTAATCACCTCCACTTTTTGACACCCTGATTTTATTTCATATTGATATAGATACATCGTCTGTACTACTTAAAGTTATAAAATTGCCCTTACTAAGTTCATCAAAATCCAAACTGCCCGATAGCAAACGCCCATCATCGAATCTAATCGTGCAGTCAAGAATGATTTTTGTATCAGTAGTAAACATTTCTCTCCATTGATGACGTATTAGATTAAATTCATCATAAATATCATTATGGCTTATTTTTACAGGCTTTTCAATAGAGAATGAAATATAATCATCACCTATTCTTTTTTTAAATTTAACCTTTTTAGCATCTTCAATATACATTATTCATTCCTTTCATTATTACGAATTATATTGAACATTTCATCTACTGAACCAAGCAAGTCATATCTTTTATCCATCGGAGCGGTTGAACTTTTGGCAAACTTCTGTTCAACCATATCCACATAGAATGTTGATGTTCCATCATCACCCATATAGAATTGTTCCCATTCCTCATCAGACGTTAATCTCTTAACATCTAACTGCTCAATAGCAAGGTTATCAAAACTGATAGTGTTAAATCTATCAATTATTTCGGGGAGGACTCCCTTTAGCCAACGCTTACGATTATTCACAATAATGTGGTTTTTGTTAAGATAATCATTGCCCCTACGAAGTTCCTTATATCCAAGAATGAGAATTTTCAAATTATTATTCTGTAAATTCATTAAATCATCTACGGAAAAGACTCCATTGATAGCATGAATAACTGCATTCGGATATTTCTTAATGGTTTCGATGAATTTTTGAGTAGGAGAGACCAGACTAACACCCAAACCATAAATCAGATTTTCTTCAACTAATTTTTTGATTAAGTCTTGATTTGTTTCAAAATGTATCTGATTAACAGTCATATTTGCAATGATTTTCTTTTCTTTGAGTTTTTGAAGAAATGGAATTAAATCCGGGTGGCTAAGAGCGTTCCCTCCACCGATAGCAAGTTCCTGATAAGGATGCAAACTATCAATGAACTTCTGATTCATTATATCACCATGTTTACCACTTGTAGAGCTACCTTCATGGCAGTATGGACAATTCATATCACAATAATTTGAAATCTTTACGTCCATATTTTCAGCATATGCTGGGACAAATTCATCGTCATTTGTTTTACGAATTTTTGTACCGTCTGTCATCAGATAAGTCGTGTAATTGCCGTTCTTATATGCTCCAAGTAATTCCATTTCTTCTTCTCCTTATGTATTACCCATCATAGCCACAATAACCAAAAGCAACAACATCTTCGCCCTTTGGGGTAGTATAATATTCAACAAATGTTTCAAAGTCACTTTTATTAAAGCATCTATCAAATGTAAATATTTCGTTATCTGCAAACAAATCAGCAACAAAATCCTCGTTATTCCAATCTTTATTCAAATATGCCATTTCTGACTTCAGTAGTTCGATTATTTCCTCTTTCGTTCCTACAACATCGGGCTTATTATAGCGATGATACATATAAAAATCTGAATTATTTTTCCCATTTTTCAAAATCATCTTTTGAACACATCGTAATAGAGTGGACAGATGATGAATTGGTCTCGAATACATTTCTTCTAATTTGAATTTTCATATTATTCTCCTTATGCTCTTTACAATATGCCACACATTGTCCCATAATCAGGATAATTAGAATATTCTTTTTCAATATTGTCTGTGTTAATCATACCACATCTTTTCATGGATTTATAAATGCAATACTCATCACCGTCAACAATGACAATATACTTTTTGTTAGAGAGAAATTCCTTCAGAGTGATATTCTCTTTTGCAAGAAAATCACTCAAAATATCCTCTTCTACATAACCATAATAAGTTGTATTACTATCATCTTCATATGAATATTCTGTAGGCAATACAATATCTGTGCAAGCAGGACAAATTTCATGTACTAACTTGACAATATTGTCAAACGTCTCTTTTGCATTGTCATTATACCCACACAAAGAAGCAATGGCGTATTTTACCTTTTTACTGAAATCGCCTAAGCATTGAAAGGGTTCTCTCCCAAAATGCAAATCGTCATCGCTCCAAATTTTCCATACACCATTATCATCAAGATACATTCTTCCAGTCATTTCTTCCTGAGTATAATATTCATTTTCTTTCTTAACGACTAAACTATGCATACTTGACGAATTGGTTTCAAAAACACCTTTGCGAATTTTAATCCTCATAACTGCTTAACTCCTTACAAATTTCATCAATTTTATCAGAAGAAATATGTAATGCTTTAAAAATATCTTCTACTGTACTTTTGTATTCTCCAATTATACTGCCACCACCCCACGGTTTATTTCCTGCAACTCGGCGATTGTTAATAACAACACAATTTCCTTCAACACCATGAAGTATTTCAATTTCTACTCTATCTTCTCTATTCATAATATGCTCCTTCATTCAATCATTCTTATATGTAAATTCCATCGGAATGCCATACTTTTCATTAGCAAGCTTAGCAGCATCATAAGCTTCCTTACGTCTGATTGCTTCCATTCTTACTCTCTTCTTTTCTCTACGCTTCTTATCACGCTCTTCAATCTTCTTTTCTTCAGCAAGAGTCTTTTCTTCAGCAAGACGTTCCTTTTCAAGTTTCTTTGGCAGAGTTTCAATCCAATATTCAGCTTCATCATTTATCTTATTCCCACCGGCAATGTGCTTAGCATAACAAGCGTAAAAACCATAATACTTATCAGCCTTATCAACAGGGCAGAGAACTGAAGTTTCAGTGTTATCTCTGAACGAGAGAGTTGTCTTCATATATGTGGTCTTGTTGCCCCTATCATCGTACTTATCAACAGGAGTGTATGTATAATCCACAATATCCATGTGGGGGTTAGCATTATTCATCTTATTATCCTTTCTGTTAAGAATTGACTTTAATGATTCTGAATTATAATTCTTGATACCGTTGATTTCTGCTATAAGATCAGCCACATCTTTAGTTAGTTCTCTTGTTGCGGTCAGGGTTACTGTAGGAGAAACACCGGGAGAAAAATCAACTGATACATCATTTCTATCACCTGTGTTGTGACTACCTGTGTTCCAGAAATCAAATAAAAAATCGTTCATAAAAATTTATCCTTTCAAAAATTATATTCCATTATACTATATACTTTATACAGCATAATGATTATTATTATCACAGAAAATCAGGGTGATAACACCCATCATAATTGTCCCAACTGCTACTAACATAATTACCATCCTTTCTTTTCATTGATTTGGAAATTGCCGATTATATCAGCAATAATTCCGTTGGAAATTCCAGACTATGCCCTTATGTACCATTTTGCCTTTGGGGATTGTAAATGTGTCCCCATTGTCATTTGCCCAGATTTCATGAGAGCCTTTTCCATCTCGGAGACGCTTAAAACCATGCACCTTGACTAACGCTAAGAACTTTTTATAATTCGTAAATATCACCTCATTTCTAGTAATTCGATATTGTCTAAAGAATTTACTATCCATAGTATAACACTTACAAATGCGTTTGTCAAGGGGTTAAGTAAATTATTTATTGAAAAATATTTAATTTTTATTATTTTTCAAATATTTATTTTATAATTGCGTTTTATTTATATGTTTGGCTCTGATTTATCAAATCTGACTGCTTGGAAGACAGGGAACTGCAAAGAATAGCTACCGTCCTTATTTTGAGTTTCTTCCTTATACTTAACTGTAACTATCTTACCAATAATTTCATTAGGATTATTCCAATAATAATTTCTCATTTCATCGGTAAAGCCAGAGCCGACCTTTACGAAATTATTTTTATACTCACAAAGGATTGAACCAAGAGTATTTGCGTTCTTGCCTGTGCCTTGCTCAATATCAACACACTTTATATCACAATCATAAAAACACTTTACTTTGATTAATTCTTTTGTTCTCTTGCATTTGTATGTAGTGTTTAAGTTCAGAATAACGCCTTCCTTGTCTGTTTCTTCTGCATAATCAAGCCATTTCTGTATCTTCGAATGGTCTGTACCCTCGTACCACATTGGCACAATTCTAAGATTCTTAATATTATTATCTTTAATCTTCTTTGCAATTATATCAGTAAGATACTTCTTGCGCCAACCGTATTTGAATAAACTCTCACCAGCCATAAACTCATTCTTTGGGAGACAATCAAAAATTATATATTCAAGACAAGTTTTGTCTGTATCTTTACTATTAGCAATTCCCGTACCGATTTGAAAATTTTCACTGTCTGATTTACCGTCTGTATTCTTACGGATAAGCTCTCCGTCAAACACAAGGTCAGGAAGATTAAACTTTTGAATGTCGGTAATTATATGGTCAAGACCTGTATATTCTTTCCCGGAACGTGTAAAAAGTTTATTATTAAAGCTGACACAACGACAACCATTTAGCTTCTGACTTATGTAAATATATTCATTGCCTTTGAGTTTAACCTTGTCAAGAGGTGTTCCAAGCTGTACATCAAAAACAGGTACAAATCCTTTGCCATAAACCGAATTTACAGTTTTAGCATCTATGCCAAGTTTCAGCGATTTTGTTATAAGCTGTCTGTAATATTCTCTGTATTCTTCAGGCTGATTTACCAAAAATGCTTGAGCATATGCTATATCTTTATCCGTACCAGTATTATGATTTTCAAGATAAGATTTAATAGTAGTCCATGAGAAACGTTCTGGGTCAAAGTCGTCTGTAACAACCATTGGCGAAACTTTCTTGTCTATCTTTTTAGAACTTATTCCTGTTATCACAAACGGATTTAAGAGCCATTTAAGAGTATCTTGAAATAGAATATTTCTTTCATTGTCCTTCAAAATTTTAACTTTTTCAGTCTTTTTGCTTGTTGATTGCAATTCCTTAAAAATTGCAAAAACTTCTGTCATATCACTCATTATTGTTTACCTTGTCTTCATTGTCTAAAATATCAAGCAAAGAACGCAACATTGTTTTTCTGTCATCAAAAAGAATTTTACGTTCTGTAAGCCTTATGATTTCCTCACGAGCTTTTCTTATCTCTGCATCACAAATAAATATTTCTTTAGAAATTTCTTCTTTAATGTTATTCATATTAGCCTTACTTAATTCCTCCATCAAGCTCGTCCATCTCATGGTCATATACATCAAAATCGAAAATAAGATGCTTTCTGCTTGCAATATAATCACACAAATGAACACACTTTTGAATATCAGTCTTAGGACGGGGAAGCACAGTATCAGAATACTTCGATGTAGTCCACTTGCCCATATGAGAAGCTACTGCACCAGCAATAGTACGGATATTTTCACCAAAAATCAAATCGGTAATATTATTAATATTTTCAAGATGATTTATCTTGATATATTCTTCGTACATTTCATAAATGAAATTTTCCATAAGAAGAGGGTGGTCAAAAGCAGTATGGTCTTCGTACATACCACGCTTCAGACCGTCATGCAGAATAAGAGCCGAGGTTACTATATCTCTATCGTTCTGGATAAAGTCATATATTTCTGCCGTAAAGAGGTCTTGAGCTATTGCGACGGCAAACTTGGTGTGTCTCATTAGCCCTCCTTCACCAAGACACTGCTTACTATGATACTTTTCTGATGAACTTGCACCAATGTGTCTGAAGTAATCAGGCAACTTATCAAGAACATAACCTGTAAAGTTCCTAAGTCTTTCATTCTTGATATAATTAAGTTCTCTTGCAAAAGTTACGGAATTTGCTACATTAGTTGTGTTTGTTGTGTTAGTCATAATTATTATTCTCCTTTAATAAATCTTTAAGCCATGTTTGTCTTGTAAAATTTTCTTTCTTCTTTATTGCCCTGCTAAAAGTCAAAATATCACTTATTATATAGCATTTTTCTTTTGCTCTTGTAACAGCAACATAAAGAAGATTAGAATTAAGCATAAAAGTATGAGTATTTGGTACGAATGCGATAACATATTTTGCTTGTCCACCTTGAGATTTGTGTATGGAAATAGCATAAGCCAATTTGATATTGATAAATTTTTCTCTGGGGATATAAATTCTAAAAACATCAAAATCAACTACCATGCCATTGTTCATTATCTTTGAAACAATACCGATATCACCATTAGAAATAAATGCCACTTTATCATCACTCATTTCTTCTTCATCTGAATAAATTTGTGAATTATAGTCATTTGTGCATTGAATAACCGGATCTCCAATTCTATATTCCGTATCTCCACTTATTATCTTTTGTTCAGCATTTGGATTTATTGCCTTTTGGATTTGATTATTAATGATTTGTGTTCCATATTTACCCTTATTTTGAGCAACCACAAACATGATATCTTTCAAAGGAACGCCATTATTTAATAACTTTTGATATGCTTTAATAATATAATCTACAGCTCTTTCAGGTGGCATTTGTGCAAAAACACAACCATTATCATCACCTATTGCTTGAACATTGGTTTTATTTTCAAAAGTCATTTTACCTTGCCTTATATCCGTTGCAACTGTACTTAATCCGCCTTCACCATATCGGAATACCCTTGTAAGATAAACTGTCGGTATTACGTTACTATTTAAAAGGTCATGCAATACATTGCCACACGATACAGAGGGTATCTGAGCATTATCACCGATTATCAACAATTTTGTCCTATTAAAGTCTATTGCATCAAGTAAATGCTTGAATAAATAAACATCAACCATTGAGGACTCATCAAGAATAACGATATCATAAGGTAATTTATTCTTTTCATCAAATCCCCATTCATTATGAGGTATAAAATGCAGTCCACGATGAATTGTACTAGCTGGGTGATTGGTGTATTTTTGTAACACCTTTGAAGCTCTGCCTGTAGGGGCAAGAAGTAAAGCTGATTTTTTCAAATCATTTAACAGATTGATTAAAGCCAGCACAGACATTGACTTACCTGTCCCGGCGAAACCCTGTAAAATAGTGATAGGATTTTTACAAACACTATATATCGTTTGCATTTGTTCATCTGTCAAAGAAGTGTTTTCGTTTATCTGGCGATATTTTTCTATATCTGAATGAGAAATATTCCATTTATTATTTACTTTTAAGCCATTTTTTAATATCTCGGCAATTTCGTTTTCAACACTATAAGTTTTAGTCTTTGAAACACGAGAGTGTTTAACATCACAAAAGATATCATTACTTAAATCAAAAGCAAAGGACTTTTTCATAATTTCTTTTAAGTGATGTTTTGCTTCGGGGACGTATTCACTACAAGTCTTGATAAATTCCTTGCTATCCATATATGTATTGCCACTGGTTTCATTCTCATCAAGAATATATAAGGCACAGGCTTCCATACGCTGATAAGATGATACCAGGTCAAAACCAAAATCAATAATTGGTTTCTCGCCATTTTTGATACGTTCCTTTGATACTGCATCGACTTTCAATAGCAATTCATCAGCAGTCTTGAAACCAATTCCACCTAACTTACACAAGCATTTATATGGCTGTTTATGCAGATTTTCTCTGATTTTTTCGATAGATGGATATGCTTGATAAAGTTTCTTAATAACTGAAAAACTGAATACACCAGAAAATTCTTCTACCAATTCAGCTAATTTGAAATTTTCAATTACTTTTATCTTAATTTTTGCAAATGTGGTTTCTTTAATTCCCTTTGTCTTGTTTAAATCTACATCTTGAAGCCTGTTGTTGATTATTCTATCAATGATATCTGGATAAACTGACAACAAAGTTGTAGCCTGCTGATATGTAAGAATTTCATTAAGAAAAGCACGACTGCTTTCTATTGAAGCAGGTTTTTCACTTTTGATATTTATGATTTTATAACTTATTCCATATTTATCCTGTGTTTCTTCGGCTTTAACCCAATATTCACAATCAAGATTTAATTCTTGAATATCACCTTTAATTGTGGCATTATTGAAAGAATTTATTTTAACATTGGGATATTTGAAGCTGTCAACCGTACAACCATAAATCTTGAAATTTTCAGAATTAAACAAGCATCTCACAGGAGTAGCTATGAACTCGATTATTTTAGCTAGTTCTTTACTATTTCCCAATGGGACATCACCTTCTCTTTCTCATTTGTTTTTACCCATTTGCCATTTACAAGTTTACTCTTACATTTATCATCAAGCCAAATGTTCAATATACTATTTTCTTTGAATGGAGATATTGCATATTCATCGGCTTTATACACCTTTGATTTAATTATTTTGCCTGTTTTCAATTGATATAACGTAACATATGGCTTACATTTATCCTTGTAAATTTTCATCTCTGAAACGTAATACAAACTATCTGGGGCTTTAGGATTAATATAACTGATATAACCGAGGTATTGTTTTTGATATTGAATAGTTTTTATAAGAGAACTTTTTATGTTAGCCAAAGAATCCCAACACTCATATAATGCTGTATCATAATCAAATTCTCTATATTGCTTTTCCGTTTCCTTAGAATGATTTCTTATTATTTCAGTTATTTCAGGGGAGACACAATTTTTATCAAACTGTGTTCTTTCATATAAATTATCAGTCATTTCAATAAACTTGAGTATTTTTTCATTGTTGCCAAAATCAGAGAAATAATTGATTTTTGCCAAGATTTCAATATGACCTTTATTTATAACAGATGATTTTTTTAATGCTTTCCATATATCATAGAAATTATCAAATTTCATCTGACTTATTGTATATAGTTCATCTGCTACCTTTTGGCTTAATCCTTTAATTGATAACAATGAGGGATAGATACAATGACTGTTCTGATCTGCTTTAAATCGTCTATTATCCTCTCCAAACTTATATTTCCCCTCTTCAATCTTAAATCCTTCACGCATTTCTTGTTTCAGCAACATTACTTTATCTTTATTTCCTTTATCGGAATAATGTTGCAAAAGAACTTCATAAAATTCATAAGGATAATGTGCTTTAAGATAAGCACAATAAAGAGAATCTAATGCCATACAATAAGCATGAGCCGAATTAAATCCATATCCGCAAGAATCTGAAATGATTTGCCATACTTTATTGCTCATTTCCATAGCAGTAATTTCATCAACTTTATCATCTGCAATAATTCTTGCCTTAAATCCATCTATAAACCTGCTTTTTAAAGGCTTAACCTTTTCAGGATGCTTTTTTGCGATAGCTTTGATAATTCCATAACATTCATCAAGAGGAAATCCTGCATAGTTTAATGTATTCATTGTCTGTTCCTGATAAAGAATAAACGATTGTGGAAATTCAGGTGTCTGCAAAATATTATCAAATGCTTTAATTCCATATTCAAAATGCTCTCTTGTTTCAAATTTTGAATACATTGATTTAAAAGCTGGACGTATCGCTGCAATAAAAGCTGCTAACTCAGATATATTCTGGGGCTTGAATTTCATTGCTTTTTTAGTAGTAGATTGTTTTTCACACTGATTTATTCCAATCGTCAAGCCCGATGAATAAATATTCCATACCTTTTCATCATTTTTTACAAGCTCGGTAAGTTCATTCACAGTATGATGTTTAATACCTATTCTTTTGTAAAGATTATTTATTAATAAAACTACATCTACTTTAAGCAGGTCATTTTTGAGAAATTTATATTTTTCAGCTATTGCACCATCAATTACAGTGGTTATATATTCTTTCTTTGTAGTATCACTTTTACACTTTATAAGTCCTACTTCAGAACGAATATCTCCTTGATATAATAAATATGCGCAAGGTGCTTTCTTTTTATCTGAAATAATTCCCCAATATTTTTTGCTTTGGTCAAGATAATTATGATAATTTTTATCTACATAATCATAAATATCAATCATATCCTTATCTTCATCGTCAGCATTTTTGTATGCTTCCTCATAATCTCCAATTTGCTTGGAAATGTTATTTGCTAATTCAGCTTCCATATTCATTGCTCTTGAATACATCTTAAAAGCAGCTTTCTTTTTCAAAGTTCCAAAAGCAATCATAGGGTATGCGTGACCTTTACCGAGAATTTCTTCTTGCGCTTCCGCAAATATTTCAGGATTGCCACAATTTAGGTCAAGATCGGGAAGTGATCTCGTTTCAAGAATACGGCTTTCAGAAATAAATCTTTCAGGATAAAGTTTTATAGGGGACTTAAATCTATCTACTTTACTAAATCCACAAAGAGTATTTGTAAAATAGCCAACTCCAGAACCTCTTCCTGTATCTGTAATAAGCCCACCTTTTTCAATAGCTCTTTTTACTATCTGATAATCTATCAAAGGATAGTCCACCATTTTTGTTTTTTTATAAACATCAACTTCTTGCTGAACGCTTGTGATATACTTTTTCTTTTCTTCAACTGAAAAATCTTTTATATATTCTTTAAGTTTTGAAGCAATAAGTTTTGTATAAAGTTTGTTGCGTTCTTCCTGTGTTTTATCTGGATATATTGTAGGCAATTTTATATCATCAGTCAAAATTATATCATCAAAAGTTAGACAAATATCGGTATTATCCATAGCAGTTTGAATCTCTTCTTTTGTAAAAACACCTTGTCCAAGAAATCTCTGCATTATTGTATTGTCATCAGGATAATCCATATACCAGCCTTCTTCATCCTCATAAAAGACTTTATTAGCTTCAAGCAGATTTTGTCTATCTCCCGACTGTTCAGGATAGATATAATGGCTATCAAGTCCCACAATCATTTGAATATCATTATTATAAGCAATTTTCTTTATCTTTTTATTTAAGGCAATTTGTTGCGGTGTATTGTGATACTGGATTTCAAGCATTAAATTATTCTGAAAGTGTTCTTTTAATTTTAATACAATTTCTTCAATGTCATCATACTTCCAAAAGGCTATACAAGCTGTTGTGACAAATACATCTTTAGGCGGTAAAGACAGAAGTAAGTCTAAATCAAGGCGAGGTCTAAAATAATATCCTGTTTCGTTAGCTTCAGATAGAACTTCGTTAATTGCTCTTCTGCCATTTTCATTTTTTGCAAGAATAATTATATGGCAATTTGTCTTATCTTTTTCAGCCCTATCTTTTACCCAATAGGCTTCTGCACCAAAGACAAACTTTAAATTGTATTTTTTAGCAAGTTCAAATGTCTGATAATAATATCCCTGCCAACCGTGTTCAACACTTGATATTATTTTATGACCTACCTCTACTGCTCTTTTTGCATAATCTTCATTCATTACTGCACTATCTGCAATATAGATATTACTATAAGAAGAATGTCTATGATAGTTCTGCATTTATATCACCTTATATCAATCCCAAATCTTTTAATTCCTGTGTTAATTCATCTTCATTATCTTTATTCTGAAACATTTCTTTATTTTCAAGGTATTCGTTATATGGCTTATGCAATGCTCTTGAATATCCGGAAAGAACAGCATAATAATACTCATTCTTTTCATTGATATCGCTCCAGAATATATGATCGTCATTTGCTTCCTTGTATTCCTTTGTCTTAGAATTAATTTCATTAACAGTATCAATAATATCAGATTTTAAGTTATCAATATTTTCTTGCACCAAAGGGAGATAGACATAGCAATCACTTATTATCATTTTATCCTTTACATCATCAGGAAGATTATCAATAGAATTAAGCATGAGCATTTCATCAAGATAATTATCTTTGATGTATTCTCCTTCGCCATACCCGAGCTTACCCAACCACATTTTTGCTGTAGTATATAACTTATTACCTATCTGATTTCTTTCTATCTGACGTTCCTTCCAAGTGCCGTTTGCTTGTAAACATTTTACATTAACATACTTCAAGAAAAGATACCTGATTGAAATATGGTCTAATGGAAGATTAGTCCTCTGTCTTATGCCCTCTGCATACAGATATAACTGTCCGCTTTCTTTTTCAAGTTTTTCACCTTTATAAATTGTAGATGTCTTATAATCGGTTATTACGATTCTTTTCTCGCCATTTTCATCTTTATACATCCCACAATTGTCTATATAACCTTGAAAAATAATATCGTCCGTTACTTTGATAACGCAGAACATTTCAAGTAACATTTTAAGATTATCCGGCTTGATATGATTCCTGAAGAAATGCTTAATGCAACTTTCATACTTTTCAGCAATAGCAGAGTTTTTATCTTCATCACTACGATCGTATTTATATTCTGCTAAATTCATTGTGAAAAGGCTGTCCTCATATTCATTTATCATATCAGACTGCTGAATTTCTCCATTATAATATTTTTCAAGGATATCATGGCAATACCCACCTGATACGCAATAAATAGAGTCTCGTCTATCTTCCTTTTCTCCCTTGATATACTTTAGAAAGTATGAATAAGGGTCTGTCTTAAATATGTTATATCTTGACCATGACCATAATATGTTCGTATGAAATTTTTTACATATTTCATTTATTTCTTTAGGAGTTTTTCTCATTTCGTTAATCCTCCATTTCTATTTGATAATTATACAATGCGAGATATAATTTTTTTGGTATTACGTTTTTATACAAATCTGCAACTTGTTTTATATATTCTTCTTTAAATTTTTTATATTTTTCAAAAGCTTCAATTTCTGTATTAAAATGTCCCAAATATATACTTCCATTCAATGTCATACATCTTGCTCTAAACTTTTTATTATGAAAATCTACACCAATAGAATATTTACCTCTAACTTTATCGTTTTTAATAAGCAAACTATTTATCCTTCTTGGAACAAAGACACAAGTATCTGGACTATAGATTTTATTATTTTTAACAAGTATATCTTTATCTATTTCCATTCTTTCTTGAGCAATTTCATAATAATTTTTGCAAAACCATTCAGCAAAATTTTGATAATTATGCCATTCTTCGCATACACTACATTTTTCATAAGTGCTATATTTTGTTTTATATTCTTTTGAATAGCCACGACAAATAATATTATCCCATGTTGTATAACATTTTTTATTATCTTTTTGTCTGTATTTCCCAATTCCAATATAACCAACATTATATAGAGATTTATCTAACGGAGATATTATATGTCCTTTTACTAAATTTCCCACACCAACATTTTTAAGTATTATGTTATGTGTAATGTCTAAACAATCCACATTTTGATAATTTGTGTATGAAACAATCTTGAATAAAGTTCCATATTTATTTTCATAAATCTTTCCTATATATTCTTTTTCTGTTTTTCTTCTACCCATTTTATCAACTCCTTATGTTCATTTTCATCATACTTGATTTTATATTTAAGCATGAACTCATATTGTTTATTAGGTCTGTCGGCAGGGCTTTCTTTTTCTCCGAGGATATCCCACTTATCATAAATATAATAAATATTCCTTATGCCATAGAATTTTTCACACTCTTTTCTTACTTCATTCTGACTTACATCTTTGTCAAGGGCTATAACAATATCTACATTCAGACCAATAAGAATTTTGACTTGTTCATCTGATAGAGTATGTGAGCCTATTGACACTCCCGTTCCATCTTTTCGGCTATATCGTTTTAAGGTTGATTTCTCACTCTCAAATAAGACTGCATAACCTTTTTCTTGAATTGTTTTATAATTTTCATAAAGTCCATAAACGTCCATGCCTTTTGCAAAAGGCTTAATTCCAAAATATTTTGGGATATCAAAGTCTTGATAATTTGGAACTGTAGTCCTACCGACTACACCTACATACTGATTATCACTTCCACACCAGTATCTCCATGGAATAATAATCCTTTTTTTATCGTAAGAATATCCAATATTAAACCTCTTACAGGCAAAAGGCATTATACCCTCTCTTACCCATGAAATATAGGGCAGGGGAGTGTATTCTTTTAAGATATTGTCATCATAGATTTCAACATCTTTATTTACAATACACGATGTTCTTTTAATTTTCTTAAACACATCAAGAACATCAGGAGTGTTGGTTTCTTTTTTATTTACCTTAAACGAGTAATTTAACCCAAGATATTCATGGACTAATTTATTTGTTTTACCGAAAGTTATTTTGTTTAGTTCCATTACTAAAACAAAAATATCTCCAGTAAAGTTCAAATCAGAAGAATTAACTGCTGTAAAAAGATTTTCCTTTTTTACCGTTACAGCAGTCGGATTCTTCTTTCCTGGAAGAGCTGCTCGATATTCAGATTTATATTCCTTAACACTATGACAGCCCACTTTTTCTAAGATGAGCGAAATTTTGTTATTATTGATTATGTATTCTTTTAATTCATTTGCATTCACAAAATCTCACCCCTTATCAGAAATCTTGTGTTACATAAGTAATACCGACTTCTTTCATAATGTTTCTTGACATATCATGCTCAACGACAATCTGAAATTGATTTGCTGAACCCTCACGGTTTTTTACAATAAAAATTATCTGATAATGTTTATCTGGACTTAACTGAACGGGAATTTTACTCTTGCCATGCTTCCCTTCAAGGCGAAAAACCTTTAGTGTATTTTTACCACCGGCTTTTTCATCATCAAATAAATCTCTTATCATAATATTTGTGCTTGCAACATCGGTTATATTTTTTGCTATACCTGTATTATTCTGTGTGTAATATCTCTGCTTTGCCGATCCTTTTGCAAGCTGAAACGTAATCAATATATGAACGTCTTTGTTTGCTTCCTTAACTGTATCCTGAATATCAACCATTGCCTGCGACATTGCCATTGCATTAGCCGAGCTTTCAAAGACTTTATTTCCAGCGTCAGCCTTGAATGTATCAAGCATAAAATACTTAACGCCCATTCCGGCATATTTCTTGATTATCTTGATTGCTGAATCAGTTTTGTATCTCTGGAACGGAATTATCGTAATTGTATGATTTTGGGATATTTCTTTTATCCATGCTGAACATTTTTTTAGCAATACCCATACGTCATCAGTATATTTGCCGTTTCTTAAAACAAACTTCTGCAAATCCTCCTTAAAGATATTGTTGGCACACCAGACAATCATTTCTCTCTGCCACTTGCTCAATCCGTCCTCATTGACCATAATGACGATTTTTTCTTTATTTTCAATGATACTGGGGAGAGTAGAGCTTCTTGCAAAGGTTGATTTTCCTACATTGGAAAGACCGCCTACAAGAGTGATATTCCCATGCAACTGACCGCCTGTTTCAGCAGTAAGCATTGGCATATTATAATAGGGAAGACCTATTGCCTGACCTTCATTCAGATTTTCTAACAATTCATCTATTTTATAGTCAAGAGAGTATGTGCTGATATCACCATCAATATTTACAAAAGTGTGATTAAGAAGTGTTTCAAGTTCGGAATATATCTCATCAGCAGACATATCCGAATAATCAGATAATTTATCCGCAACAGGGAAGCCATACTTAATTAGTTTTAAGACTACGTTCCACTTATTCAAATCCTTAACATACCCTGATATATTATTAGGATTGACATAAGCAGTAGCGTCAATTATTTTTTGCCAGCCACCATATTCATCATATTTTTCTTTGAGTTTGCTATGTTTTTCAAGATAAAATCCGACTGTCAATTCATCAAGTGACGGCTTTCTTTCCTTTACAACTACGTCATATGCAATTTGGAAATATACTCGCCAAGCATTCTCTGAAATATCTTCCAGTTTTAACTCATAATCAAACAATAAATCGGGCTGTTTATAAAAAATTGAGACAACATTAGCTTCGCAGGATAATTTATATTCCTTTACCTTTTTTGCTACCTTTAACTGTTCTTCCTGAAAAGGTGTCAGCTTTGTCTTATCAGATTTCCCTCTATTCACCATAACTCATCAAATTTATCCTTTACATTTGTTGTTTCTGTTTTATAATCAGCCTTGTCTTCTGTATGATTTTCAAATGACATTCTTAAAATTTCTGTATCAATCTGTTCTTTTTGCTGTATTTTTAACACGACATCATTTATTTCCTGTTCAAGGAATTTCATTATAAGATTGATTTTATGGGGCTCTCCATTTATTTTCGCAGAATTTTTTGAAAAGTAATCCTTGATCTTGGGCTTGCATACTTTACAAGTAATTAAAATCTGCTCATATGTATAAGAAGCATTTGGTTTGATATATTTATTCGCCATAAAATTTCCTTGCGCTAAACCTTTAAGCCTGAGTGCCAAAGTTTGTGGGATTTTCATTTCTGGCGAGTATTCAAGAATTTCATATTTGATATAATCACATAAATCATACCAATCATGCTTTTCTTTTTCAGTCATTTTTATCATGTATCCACCGCCTTAATATCCTTAATACCATAAAAGGGCAGAACATATTTATTCTGCCCTTATTACTACATTGATATCTTGATTATGAAAGTGACTTTGTAAGGTCAAGAAGTTCAGCGAGTATTTCCGGACTTTCTGCTGTCATATTCTTAATATTAAGACCCTTTTCCTTTATAAATGCGTTTATCTGCTTTACAGCTGAGGTGTTGCCACTAGCCGTAAGTTCCTTCATTAAAGGCTTCCACTCCTCGACAATATCTTCGGCATTATCAGCTTCTGTTGTCATAGCCTTAACGTCCTTTTCAACACTATCATTGAGGTTTGAAACTGCCTTAATACCATACTTCTTAGTATCTTCCCAATTCTTTCTCCAAATCTCAAAAGTGATATTTTCAAGAATGTCCCCACGCTTTGTTACGCCTGTTCTGTCCTTAAGTATCTTAGCCTTATAAACAGTTTCTCCATCATCAGTTTCTTCTGTAAAAGTCTGAATAACAATATCAAAGTCGTGTTCTGCCTTCTTTGCAAGGTCGGGAATTTCGCCTATCTTTATTTTATCCACATTAAGAGCCTTTTTTTCTGCTTTGGTTGCGTCCCTTGTTTCGTCCTTCTGATGAGCAGTCACAACACACCATTTGCCCATTTCAGAAAAAAGAATATAAGATGTTGCAAGCTGTTGATTCCATCTCTTGATATGCCCCCAGTCACGCTGAGAAATATTTATATCATTAAGGTCAATATCTGTATTACCCTTGTTTCTCTGCTTTCTTGCACGGCTTTCAGCTACCTCATATGCTGCACTCTGCATATTCTCATACAGTTTTGTACCAGAGTCAATAACTATCGTATCAAACGTCTTGAGCATATCCTCATCATTAAGCTCATCAAGGGTTTCCTGCACCTCCTTTTCGGAAACAGTTCTCATAACACCCTTGATATTCTTATTCTTTCCGAGATAATATGTCTGACCATCTTCCGTATCAACAAGGTTAATGTTAGGGAACGTGCCAACGAAAGTTGATTTGCCAGTACCCTGCTTACCAAACACAAGAACCTTTCCTCCAACATGAGAGAGAACTTCTTCTACCTTTTGAAATCCCATATTTAATTACCTCTCTTTCTTATTACAGGTCTTCAAACATCTTCATGAACTCGTCTTCATCATCGCTGGAAGAATCCATTTCGTTATCTGCACTATCATCAGTATTATCACCAGGATTATCAAGGTCGAGTGCCGCAAGGTAAGCACTAAAGAACTGAAGGTCGGTGGGCTTGTACTTCTTATCATCGCGAGATACAGTAGGCTTTCTATCATCACCTTCACCAATATAGGTAATAGAAGGCTTTGTAATGACCATTCTTTTTTCTTTACTTGTGTTTCCAACTGCACACTTAGCAAGAGCCTCTTCCTCGGTATAAAGACCTAACTCAATAAGCTCTTTAATATCATTGGGGATATCATCAGCAGTAATATTAACGATTGAACCACCCTCAACAAGATTACCGTCTACAGTCATTTCAATAATCTCATTCTTCTTAGCCTTGAAGAACTTTGCCAACTGCTTAGACACAAGTTCAGGATTATCACCGATATTAAACTCCATATTTACAGGGATTGCAAAATTCTGCTTAACCTCAATCTTCTGCCCATTAATCTTAGGCTTGCCTACATAGTCAACCACATATACAGACATAGGAATTGTATTCTTCTCCTTATCAGGCTTACCGATACTGCCGTCATCGAGAAGAATAGTCTGTGTGAATGTTGCCTTAAACTTATCCGGTTCTGCCTTGGAAAGTGCAATATTAGTTATCTTCTTCTTCTTATAAACCTTTTCGCCATCAGTTTCGTATGTAATATTACCCTTAACATTGATAAGAGTATCATCTGTAAGATGTTCACTAAGGTACTCAACGGCATCATACTCTGTCAGAAAATCCTTATAGAATGTGTTACCCTTTTCGCCCTTTTCAATGCCTACGGTCACAAAACAACCCTTACCGATGGTTTCAAGAATAGCCGGGTCGTTACGGTCATCCCAATCAATAGTGAATGTATTATCCCAATCATCTACTGTCTTGTCGTTTTCATCCTGCTTTACACCGTGAACATAAATCTTATTATCCTTCTTATATTCATTAGGGAAATAGCCACCAGACATTTCGGCATAAACGACATTACCATCTCCACAGTCAACACCAATATTCATGATGTTGGAAGTCCAGCCACTGTCATACTTGTGGTCAATATCAAACGTATAATCATTGACCTTTGCCTTGCCTACGAGGTTAAAAGTTGCCTTGCCCTTCTTCAGCGGGGTTGCTTCATTCTTATCCTTTGCCATACATTAATTCCTTTCAAAAATATTTATTCTTTTTTCTGTTTTTAATCATACATTGTATTAATCCCGTAATCAGCAGCACACATCTGCTCAATTCTACAACCTCTGGCTGTGTCCCAACCGTCACAGAAATAAACAATATCTGCTGTAGCTAAAAGCTTAATGCTTTCGCCAAGATACCAAAGTGGGGAAGTGTCTGTTGGAACGTCATTAAAGAATGAATCTATAACTTCGACATCATCTCCGAGTATCTTCTTTGCTCGACTGATAGCATAATTTCTTTCATCAAGAATCTGTTCATCAGTCTTTCCTCTCATTGGCTGAGAAATAAATAATCTCATTGCCATTTTTGCACAAAAATCCTCCTTTTCTACGAAAAACATTCAACTAATGCCCTTGCAAATGGCTCTATTAAGCCATTTATTGAACTGATTTTTACAATAAAATCCAAATTTCATCGTAAATTGAATTTTTCGTTATTTTTGACCTTTATCATGTACTTTTTATGTAAATGCCAAGTGGTTATTGCAATTTATACAACAACCACTCAACAGGGAATAGGGTAAAATCTATATAAACAGCGTTTACTGCTGATTGCTTATATGTTCATTGTAATTTTACTAAAATTATATTTTTCACAACTGATTGATTACATTCTTGACTTCTTCAAGAATTTCTTCGGTTGTCCATTTCTTATCACATCGAAATATTCTGTCGGCTTTAGCAGGGTCAATATCATAAGCATGATAATCATTATAATGGTTATAATCCCAGCCAATCCAATAACCATCTCTATGATGCTTATGTTCCAAAGGGAAGAGACCGTCTTCACCTGATGAATAAGTTATGCCACCATGACACTCAATAGGGAAATCATCAAACTTATAAACATCCCTACCATAAAGCCCATGCGCTTTTGGCAATTCAACATAGGCGCAAGGATGCGTACCATAAGATACAATCATATAATGATAGCCATTATATCTGCTCTCGTCAAGTATTTGGCAAGAGTTGTATAGAGTTTCCGATTCTTTTAATGGACGATATACCATTTCTTTCATTGTAATATTCCTTTCTGCTAAATATTTAGCGAATATTAGTGCGTTTTATGTAAGTATCTGTACACCATTCTGAAAAATATCAATTATTTTTGCAATAATGTTATTTTTCCTTGCAATAGCGTAAACATTCCCGGTATAACCTTTATTTGAGTTTATGTATCGAAGCGTAAACTTTGCTCCATTCTTATTCAAGGAAGAAACTTTTAAAGTGGCAGATATATTAGGATTAAATGCTTTATGTATTTCTGTTACATACCCTTGAACTTGCCCACACAATTCTCGATTATTCATCATGTGCTTATCAGAGAAGTAGCTATCCTCGGTATCCGCTAAAGGCGGAATATTAGTCAAGCTATAATAGAGCATTGAAAGTTCTTGAGAGTTCATGTTAAACCTCCTGTGTATTGCTAACGATTTGTTTGTTCCTGAAAATATTTCTCAACTTTTCGATAAAATAAATCTGTCCCTTGCCAGTGACATAAGTTTTTAATCCTGCTTGTTCACCATAAGGAGTTGTATATGTATATTCTCTTAGTTTGAATAAACCCTGTTCTATGTACTTCTGATAGGGTTGGTTCTTATGTCCGGTTGAACTCATCAGATAATCATTATCTCTTAACCACTCAAATAAGCGTGTTCTGCCAATATTGATATTTTCTTTCTTTGCTAACTTCGCAAGCTCGCCAATATCAAGCAGATTAGTTGTATTTGACACATGGTCTGCAAACTCTACGAGAGGTTTGTCTTGTTCAATCTTTTCAGACTGCTTCTGAATTAGTTCATTCTGTTGTCTTACCGTTTCAAGAGTTAATCTGAAAAGTGACTTTGTATTTTCATCTGCAAAGGGAAGATATGTTTCTATGAAATTATTTTCATTTGCGACATAACCACCTGTCTTGCGTATTGTGGGGAGAACTTCCGATGTTATCCAATGCTTGAACTGTTTTGCTGTCGGAAGTTTACTAGAAAGGATAAGACTATAAAGACCAGATTCGTTGATAAGTGCTGTTTTTGTCTGTCCTATAGGCACATTCCCATTTTGGGAATCTGCTATATTCAGCATTTCAAAACGTTTATCTTCCTCATCAACATGAGCACAAACCGCCTTGCTTGCGTTAGAATATCCAAGTTTATCAGCCATATCTTTGCCAACAAACCATGGTTCTCCATCAATTTTTAATGTTCTGATTTCTCCGAAATCTTTATTGCTAAAGATTTGAATACTTGTATTTGCTTCTGACATTTTAACCACCTTTCACTGTGATATTTTACATTCACATTTTACCAATTTGTTTTATCTGAAAATTATTCCTTTGGCGATTTCAAGGTTTTTCTTCACAATGAAAATTCAGACCAAAGGAACACAGTATTAACAGATTTTGTTTTACAGAACCACTACCCAACTGCAAAACCGTCATACCCGATGTATGACTTCCAAGCATATGAAAGGAGCGAAACGGAGGTATATGAATGGCAAGATTCATATATTCAATATGTAGTCAACAAATATCCTATGCTCACTCAGATATTTGCTTTTATTTGGTGATGGGTAGGGAAGTCGAATCCCTGTCTTCACCGTGAAAGGGCGATGTCTTAACCACTTGACTAACCCACCATGTATAGCAGGGAATAGGTATTTTACCTATTCGAAATGTCCCTCTATGGCTGTACAACCATATCAGATAAACGGGATTTCTCACCCTAATTGACCATCTTTTTAATATCGTTTGACACCCTTATAGTGGGTTCAGCTTTTCCGGTCGCTTAGTCGTACAATATTCCTTTTACTTGGATACCTGCTATTTGGTGCTGATGACGAGATTTGAACTCGTATGCTTAAAGCGAAGGATTTTAAATCCTTTGTGTATACCAATTCCACCACATCAGCATTTTTGTTTCCCTTAAACCTGACTAAAATCTAAGGGAAACAAAGGAATATAAATGATAAATATTTGCCCTTTCGGACTGGTGTCACAGGTGAGATTTGAACTCACACGCATTTCTACAACAGTTTTTGAGACTGTCTCGTATACCAATTCCGACACTGTGACATATATAAAATCACCATTATACTAGCCTTGAGGTTCATTCAGTGCCACATTACATACGCACAAACCTTTTATCAAGGATTTTATACTAGATAAGCATTATTGATGATACTGAATATTCTTTGAACAAGATACTGTTTAACGATTATTCGTTATTGTTTACTGACTAAGCGTTACTATTTCCATCAAATAAAATTTAACCAATTCTAAATTCTAAGATTTCAAGTCTTAAAATTAGCATTATAATCATCTTTAACATTTGACGATAATATGTAATTTGCTTCTCAGCATCTTTTTTTATACTATTACTCTGTATAAGAGAGATGTAATTTTTAGAATTTTCAGTATAATGGCGATTTATTTTATTTTAAAAGACCTTCAAGTTTTAATACTCAATTTCGATGAGCGTATTTGCGTTTGAAACTGCAAGAACGTTATCTACTTCCGAAGTAAACGCTGAAATCATTTCTTCAAGCTCCTTGATTTTATCAGAAAGCTTAAGAGGGTCTACAATTTCAATCTTGTGGCTTTCATAATAAGACTTGCGAAGTGTCTCCATTTCCTTCATTGCTTCAGCCGTCAGAGCAGTCTTATCAGAATTAGTACCGTTCTTGGCATAATCGGTAGCAGCCATATCAGCCTTTGCATTTTCAGTTTCCATCTTGCTTACTGCGCTTGCATACTGGCTACGGAGATTTCTAAGCAAATCCTTATAATAATCCATTCCCCAATTCTTCATTTCAATAGCTTCAGCCACGACATAATCCTTACCGTTGATTTTAACTGAGGTAGAGGCGTTAGACTTGCTTACTGCTCTCTTGATAGCATTTCTGCGATTGATAAGTGTATTGACACTATCATAATCACTCTGAACATTAGTCTTAAACTCATCAACAGTCTTTCCGAGAATCGTTTTACTGCCAGACTTCATTGTTCCACAAAAAGTGCAATTAGAAATCTTGTCTGAAATTCTATCATTGAGAATTTTCAGTTCAGACAATGCCTTATGTAGATTCATTGTTTCCTTAATCATATAACTGCCTTTCTACTATGTAATAATTATTGTGTCCTTTGTTCCAATCAGCTATCTGTGTTTTACTTCACGTCAGATATTTCCAGCAAACACCACGAGGAGGTTTGAAACTTGTTTGCCACTTCCTCGCCACTATCTCCCGACAGGAGCGAGGTTTACACCATTTACACCATAAACACTAAACAGAAAGGAGTGCGCTAACTAGAACTTATAGAATGGTTATTGGTCGGAATTGCAGGACTCGAACCTGCAGTCAATCGGTTATGAGCCGAGTGCTTTACCTTACCCTTAAGCTAAATTCCGATAGGTGCTTGTCTTTCCAAGCTGTCTCCTCTAACAATCTTTTCATTCCCGCATACACATAGACACCTCCATAACGTCTTTTTATTTTTTGACGGTTCTTTATTTAATACCGTCAAATTACCAAAAATCTTACCAGTCAAATCAATCAATTTGCCTATAAAATCACCACCTTCAATAATTATTAAATGGCTATGGGAGAGGGGTTTGAACCCTCGAATAATAGTTTCAAAGACTATCCTCTTAACCACTTGAGTACCCCATAATATATTCCCACCTAATTTCCGCAGATTTTAGGCGATTACAGTCCACGCGGGATATGTAATTCTTTAAGGGTTTGGAGCAGACTGTACGAATCGGACGTACAACATCAATCAGCGATTGTGTAACCCTTTGTCTGCATATTAGCTAGGAACTGTTTACTTCCTAGCTTTTGGTGTGCCCGGTGGAACTTGAATCCACGACACCTTGATTAAAAGTCAAGTGCTCTACCACCTGAGCTACGGGTACATATCTTGCTTTAACATTCGTTAATATTTTGATTTTGTACTGTTTTTATATTGTGTAACGAACGATAAAATCTTAAAATTCAAACGGTCGAAACCGTCCGAATTTTTTGTGTAGGCTCATTCCAAAGCTGTTTGATTGATTTCGGAATTAACCTTGTGTATATATAATACACTATTTTTTAGAATTTGTCAATAGGGTTTTTCAAATTATTTTATTTTTTTGTTTTTCTTAATTTTCTTCCACCATTGACATTGCCATTATTCAAAAAATCTTCCTGCTGTAAACAATAACGTTCCCAATCATATTTTAAGGTCAAAGCCTGCAATAAAGTTGTAACAGCATAAGAACTACCAAAATCGAAAAATAACCCTATGCTTTCGTAATTATTCCAATCCAATGCCTTAGAACCTAAAACATTAAACCTTTCCCAAGCATTATATAGTTTGCCTGACCGCCATAAATGGGCAATAGAAAAACCAGCGTTATTTATCAATCGGATAAGAGACTCTTCCTTATAAGAACCTCTCCTTTGACACAAAAACACATTGCCCTCTCGATTGTATTCTACCCATTGCAGATGGTCTGAACGTCCATTCTCCCACCAATAACCAGAGGCATCATAATATTTCTCAAAATATTCTTTGACCACTTCAGGAATTTTAGCAGTCTTATCATTAAATAAAACAATTCCTTTAGAAATATTAATATCAGACCGTTTAATCTGTATAATTTCTGATGGATTAAACCCCATCCAGATTAAATATACGCCCAATTCGACAGGAGTTAAGACATCGTATCCATAAAGAGTGAGTATGGAAGTTCCTATTTTAGATTTTCGATAATCATTAAATGCGTTTCTGACTTGCTCAACATTAAGGAAATAATTAGTCCCCCCACATTGTTTAGCGTTTTCCAGATTATGAACAACGTTTTCTGGGTAATTATTGCCTAATAAAAACTGCTTAATTCTTCTTTTAACAGGAGAGATATTATTTGTAGCAACATTCATCTTTTGGAAACAAGACTCCCAATCAGGGACTGTATATCGGCACAAAGGCAAATCAAAATCCATTAAATAATCTTCAAAGGGATATAAAAAGGATTCAAGGGATTTGTTTGCTTCAATCCATGATTTATAATTGCTTATGTCTTGCTCATGAGAATATTCACTTAATAGCACGGAGATACCTCCTTATCACAACCACCTTTGAACATATCAAGGATTTTGCCCAGTCCGATAGAAACAGCCAAGGCTATATCTACTTTATGCATTTCAGCTTCAGTAGTACTAGTAACATATTCCTTTAATCGACTTTTGTCAATCGTTGTCTGCTGTTCGCAAAGGCAAACACTTTTGGTTCTCGCTGTGATTACAGTATGAGTGGGGAGAGGCTTCTTTTCTTTTGTAGTTAAAGGAGCTACTATTACAGTAGGACTATATTTGTTCCCAATATCATTCTGGATTACAAGAACCGGACGAATGCCACCCTGAACGTGACCGTCATCATAAGGCAGGTCTGCATAATAAATGTCACCTCTCTTGATTTCACGAGTAAAAGTATCACACTTCTTAAACATATAAATTCCTCCTTGCTTGTGTGTTACCTTAGTTTGCAACGCAATATTGTATAACGAATTTCTAATTTTGATTATAACACACTACAGTTATTTTGTCAAGAGGGGAGACACTATTTTTTTTAAATTTATTTTCTATCCGGTAAAGGACACCCCTCTTCAATGTCCCATACTCCGACCTCATACTCTCCCGGATTGTCAGTCTTGCGAATAAACATAGTCTTTGTGATTTCTGAATACTTGTCCATACGCAAAGCATATCTGATTGTATCAATCAATCCCGATTTATGTTTCTTGGCTCTGAAAAAATCTATAACGAAATATTCTTTACCATCAATATTTTTTGACCATATCTCGTCTATAAATTCTTTCCGACCATATCCAAGAATATCTTTAGGAACGATATCCACAGTTTGAAAAGTTTTTGCTCTGTGTTCATTCCACAACCCTTTTATGTAGATTTCGCCATCTTCCCGGATTATCTTTACTACATCTGGTTCAGGATATTCTAGGTCTTTTAAGACATGCACCGTCCCACCTGGTATTCGGTTATGAGTTAATGACGGATATTCTGTAAAAAAGTCACGGTATATCCGCACATTATCGCCTGAATCAAGAACCTTTCCTATACACAAATCCTCGTATTCATCATCACTGTCATTGAACTTGGTCACGATATCATAGCCGTTATACTGCTTGAGAAAATTGCTTAGTTCTAACGTCATGTCATGCATATCCCACATCTTGATTTGCTCCGGAGACAAATTCGTTCCGTAAATCTTGGTAAACCTTGGGTCATTCAACCTCTCTGCGATTTTGCTTTGAAACCTTTTAACCATTGGAATCGTCCTTTCTGTTGATATAATTACCTATTGTGTCATGACCGTTATGGTATATTCCAATCCGATGACCACAATATATAGTGCTTGAAATTCCTTGTGTTCATAGTATATCACTTATTAGAACGTTTGTCAAGAGGCAAATTCATAAAAATAATATTTATGAACAAATCTATATATTGTGTATCACTTTTGGAGCAGATTTCTACCTCCGATAATGTAATGCTTCTAAAAGCTGTATCTCATCGGCGATAGAGTTATTACTTGCAACAAAGCAGTTAATTAATGTATCTTTCGGCATTCTGTTCTTAAAATTAGATAACTTCCGAATAAGCCTGACTGTAATAACTACCATAACGCATAGAGCAACGTTCAGCAAATCCATTCCGTTAATGGTATAGTCATATCCCTTGCAAGTCATAATAACTGTCCTGAATGTAATTCCAATATAGATGGCTGCCACATAAGGGAGTATTCCTGTCAGAGTAATCCATAAATCACTTATAACAGGGTGAGCAGTTGCAAAATTCACGTCCTTTCTACCAACTCTCTGGACATTACGTCTTATCTGTGTCTGTGCTGTTGTCATTTCTATTATCCTTTCTGTTTTTACATTATGAATTAGTCTTTACCACCGTAAACGGTAGCATGGTTATTCCAAGTTCCTTTGCAACCAGATAGCGTATGTATCCGTCTGTAATCTTCACAACGCCATTCTTATCAATCTTGATACCAACAGGACTGTCAATGGTGTGTCCTCCAAGGAGATTGCACTGTTTCTTAACCCATTCTATCTTTGCAGAATTAGGCTTTGTGTAATGTTCTGACGGTGGAGTAATAACGTTAAAGTCAATCACTCCAACAGGCTTCTTACTAAGATAATAATTGAACTTACTGCGAGTATATGGCACTACAATAGCTTTGATTTCTGAAATGCCCTTGTTTTTGGCTATCATGTATGTTTTCCAACCAGTTACAAGCGTATATTCTGCGCCATCTTCTCTTAGAACAGTCAAACGCTTTACCAGAATCATAGAGTTCTCATCAATTTTTCCAGTAATAGTCTTACCCTTCTCAATATCCTTGACATGGGTGTTTGATCTAAGAGCAATCTTACTCATAGGAATAGTTATAGCTGTGCTACGATTGAGATTTATGAATGTGTCAAGTTTCATTGTATGTCCTCCATATGTTATTGTGCTTCTATTCCATTGGCATAATATTCATTTAGAAGATATAATAATTTTACTTCGTCTTCATAAGATGTGAGATCAATAGAAAAACATTTAACCTTACCTGCATATCCTATTTCCTTTAAGGCTTCGTATTTAACTACTCCATCAATAACATAATAGTTATTATCTCTATGAGCAACTATTAATGGTGCGCTAAGGCAAAAATCTTTTTTGTTCTTAATAAAATCAACCATGCGCGAATCAGGCTTACGTTGATATGCATAGTTTACAATTAAATCAGGCAACGGAATTTCCTTAATGAGATTGTTATCTTGTGTAAATTTATTACAAGTCATAATATATTCCTCCATTAATTAAAAATTAAACTTATATTCCAGCGGTGTTGCACCCTTACCCTTATTATAATAGTTATTCACCATGATACGGGTAATTTTAGCTTCCGTCTTTGCTGTTGTAATACGATCAGGCTTAGCCATTCTGATAAGGTCGGCGGGGTTTACCTTGGATAACTTCTTGATGAACTTATTATCATCAAGTTCTCTGCTGTACAGATTAAGAATATATCCAACTGCCTTAATCATTTCCTGCCTGAATGCTGCGTATGCGCCGTCCCATGTATCATTAAGAAGTCTGATAAGACGGTCAGTCTTTTCTTCACCGATCTTATTGTATGTAACCACAAGAGCCTTAATAGCGGTTATTCTGCTGTCGGCAGTTGCTCTCTTGTCTTCAGTAATGCCAAGTTCAACGCCATTCTTCTTGCACAGATTAGCAAGAGTTGTCATGGTTTCATCTTCTGCGTAGAAAAGCCCCTTTGCTTTGTCAGCATACTGTAACGGAATTGAGCTGTCATTCAGCTTGACAAAGTACATGGATTCTTCCTGCTGAGTAAGCCCTCTGATGACCTGACACTCCATAAGGTAATTGTCCCCAAAACGTTTCTTCGCACCGTAAAGTCTGTGCTGACCATCAATAACATACCACTTACCATCACGGTATGATACCACAATAGGCTGAAACAAGTTCTTGTCAAAATTAGAAGCTATATTCTCCGCTAACCTTCTGTTCCTTAATGTCCTCTGCGATGTGTATGTAGTGTTCAACTTATATATTGGGATAGATATAATCTCAGTCTTCTCACCACTTACATTAGCTGTCTGCCCGGTTTCTGCCATCTTCCTCTTGTTTTCAAGGTAAAGCATTGCCTGTGTTTTGTTGGTTTCCTTTGACATTGCGTTCATAGTGTTCATAATATTTTCTCCTGTCGTTGTATTTTTTGTCAAATCAAAGATGAAATGACATTATGGATTTGGTCAAGCCTTTCAAGGCAGTCAGCTATTTTATGTTTAGATTTTTCGTCCTCTTCATCAAAAGTATCAATATATTCCGGAGATAGTATGCGTTGCATAACCTCTTCAATATAATCCACACCTCTGTTAAAAAGGTCGGCTGTATTATTAAGATGTGTTTCGTGAGAAGAATTAATATCTTTTATTTCAGCGTATATTTCCTCAAAGGATTGGGGAACGTTTTGTGAGACTTCTACTCGTGATATAAACTGATTATTGCTTATTTTCCCGCCAACAAGAGCATTAATAGTTTCCACATCAGCGGTTTTGGAAACTCTGACAGTATCACGATATCGTCTGATGCTCAATGATGTATGGTTGATATACTCAACCATTTTATCAAAGACATCATTCTTCCCCATCTCCAAAAGACTGTTCAAATGATTCGAGGTCGTCACTGTCGCTTCGATATCCGCTACACTGACTATTTTCTCCACATTCAGTGACCGCAGGAGCTTCAGATAATACGCATTCGGGGTTCTCGCTTTCGCTCTCTCCGTCTGATCGGTAGCTTTCTGTGCTATCTCCAGTATCGTCTGAACTGTCAATGGTTTCAACTTCTTCATCGGTATTCACCTCAACCTTTGTGATATTATAATCTGCTATGTAATCCGTCATGGCATTAAGGATAACGCCACGGCGGGAACTTACGCTTTCATAGGAATACTGCTTTGCTCCAGAGCCGGACTTTGTGGCAGCATACTCGTTATATTCTATCCTTGCGCTTGAATGCAGGAAATGTACAAGGAAGTCTGTGAACTGCTCATCTGTTCCTTCCCATTGGTCAAGAGCATCAATGATATGAGGAATATTGCAGGCATTAAAGAACTCAATATCTTCCTCAACAAACTTTGAACTGCCCGTGATGTCGTTCAGACGGTCAAATAACTGACCAATCCTCTTAACGCTATACTCGTTTGCCTTGATATCAAATTCTTCCGCAAAATTGTTCATTTCAGTTGCGGAAAGGTCACAGTCACAACCCATCATAATCATCATGGTTCTAGTAATGCAACCGAGGATACTATCATTCTTAGCATTACAGCCGTCTATATTATCCCAAATAGCATTCTCGCAGATAGGCTGGAGATATTTCATTGTGTTTGTTCCGAATGCAAGTCTTAACTTCTGATTGGGCTTGAAAGATACTCCGTTGTTAATGTTGTAGATGATACCATCAAGTTCATCGTCAGTAAAACCTACATACTCGTAAAGGGTAATATCATAGTCGAGAATTTTTCTCTGGAGAGCAGGGGGAAGCTGTTTGAATTTCTTTCCGGCAAGTTCGACCTCATAAGCAATCGTTTCTCCGCTTTCAGAACGGCACACGCACTTTAACGGCTTTGTATTCTTGCTTAACGAATATTCATTATTTACATATCCACACATAGCTGTTGTTCTCTGTAAACCATCAAGCAATGATTTCGTCAAATACATTGCTTCGTGTATTCTTTCGCCTGTATAAAGGATAGCACCGATAGGACGGTTCTGAAGAATGGATACGATAAGTTCACTTTTCTTCTTTGTTGTCCATTGACTGTCGAGTCTCTGAACAAGAGCATCACGACAAAACTCACCTTTTAACACCTTATCCACATACACCTCAAGGGGCATTGCCTTATGATTGACTCTGCCGTCCGACACATCAGTATCAAGAATAACATAGGTCTTACCGCATATCTCAACAAGATTATCCGGTTCTTTCTTCTTTCTAGCCATAATCGTATTCCTTTCTATGAATTATCCGTTATACTGAAACTTACCGTTATAATAGTCCTCAATGAACATTTCGAGAATTTCAAGCCCGAGGTTGAGATTGAGCCATTGAGCCTTGAGTTTCTGAGAGTCAACCGTTAAATAATATTCAACTGTTGTTCTTACATCAGAATGATTCAAAGCTTTACTAGCTACGATCGGATTTCTATTATCAACCCAATCACGAGAAATGAACTCTGCAAAAGTTTTTCTCATACAATGAGAAGAAAAATGTCCCTCAAGTCCAAATTTCTTTGCTTCTTGAATGATAATTCTGCTTAAAGAACTAACACAATAAGGGGCAATTTCACGAGCCACACCATTCTCATCATATTTTTCGCCAGTGGTAACAGTCTTTTTTACTTTGCCATCTTCGTCATACTCTATATGATGAATATATGCCGTTCTGTTACCTTCCCCGGCAAAAAGATAATTGTTGAGCGTAAGATGATTTATGTCAATTAAAAATTGGATAGCCATTTTTACAGCCTTATTGAAATAGACCTTCCTAGACTTACCTGTTTTACTTTCATTCAAGAAAATATAGTCTTTAATGTTTCCGTTGTCATCAAGGACATCCCTTACCCTTATGATAAGTCCATCTCCGGCTCTATAGCCAGTGTTAATAACAAAAAGAAAAGCTAATGCCTTTGTGAACTTCCTTTTACTTGATGATTTACAATTCATCAATAAAGAAAGCAAGATGTTGTCTATATCGTTTTTATTCGTAAACGCATCAGCACTATGATTTTCAGAATTTATTGAAACTCTTGCGACCAGATTACGACCCTCTCTTTTTCCCTTTGGAGCAGACTTAATCTCTGACTTAGCAACAGGGAGGGGGAGTGCCTTCGGAATTTCTTCCTCTGCGAGATTTGTGGTGTTAGCTCTCGGTACAAACCTTATAGATGAACGCATGAGTTTCAGTCCTTTCTATATTCATTACTATTTGCTAATAATTATTCCAGTGATTTCATAAAATATATTACTATCAAAGTTGGGCAGTTTCATTACTTCCTGTCTCTCATTCTCAGATAGATTTTCCCACATCATTTTACAAGCTGTTTTAAAATCTACAGTTTTCAAATATCCACCTGTTGTTTCATATTTCGGATTAGACTTTTTCTCGTCATCCGACATATTGACTGAATATATCCACCACGAGTTTTCAAAATTCCAATTAAGAATCTGAATGCCCCTTAATGAATGTATTTCATCTCTTGACATTGATGTTGGTTTATTGAATAAAAAAATATTCTGTTCAACACTGTTAAAAAAACCTGTGCTATAATTGGTGCTGTTCCAGTCACCTGTGTTCCAGTCACCTGTGTTACGGCTACCTGTGTTCCAGTCACCTGTGTTACGGCTACCTGTGTTACCCAGTCCTGTACAATTTTTGCCGTCATTAACAATTGTAAGCAATTCTGACCATTCAATCTCACGGATAATTTTAATCTTATCCGTTACTGATTTATCTTCCTGTGTTTCCACAAGACCGAGAGCTTCAACCTCCGCAACTTTATTTTGGCTGTTAAAATTATAATAGTTAAAACAGTCGCTTGCTTTCTGGCAAAAATGGAAGCCCGCCCCACACATTTCAATGTTCCCATTATGTACAAAAGTTTCTCCTACCTTATACTGAAAACCTCTGCACGTCCAATCGGGATTGAATACCTTAAAACCTTTAATACTCATAATATTTACCTTTTTATCCTTTCTATCTTGACAAATGATGTCTGATTGTGGTATAATAAGCTAATAGAATTTACCATTTCTTTTGGATTTGGTTTCTTGCTTGTTTGCTATGTTTAGATTATATCACTTGCAAGTGAACTTGTCAATAGCAAATTTCGTTTTGAAATGAACTTTTACATATTCTACAAAAATACACACCTATTTTTGTACAGAATTAATAACATAATTAAGAGGTGTAATCATGACAGAGCGTTCTAATTTTGGTGAAATTATAAAAAAGACTCTTGATGATATGAGTTTACAACAAAACGACCTTGCTGAACGTATGGGGAAAAGAAAGAACTATGTAAGTGCATTGCTTCGCACAGATAACCCCTCAACTAGCACATTGATATCTGTAGCCGATGCCCTAGACTGTTCTGTAGACTATCTGCTAGGCAGGACAGACAACCCTCAATCACACACAGACAAAGAAATTCTAAGTTCTGATGAACAAAATTTACTTGAAATATATCGCAATTTTAACGACGAGGGAAAAGTTGCCTTAAAAACGCAAGCAGATATTTTGTCTACTGTGCCATTGTACACCAAAGAAAACCAAATGAATTGACGGAGGATGTTATGAGAGACCTTTATGAAATCGGAACAATGGAATTTAAAGACCTTAAAAAATATATAGAGCTACCGTCTTTTCAACGAAGTGTTGTTTGGTCAATTGAGAAAAAGGAAGAATTTATTGATACCGTGCTAAAAGGTTTCCCTTTTGGTTCTCTTTTATTATATAAAAGTAGCCCATCCTCTTACTTATTAGTTGATGGACTACAAAGATTTACGACTTTAGATGATTTCTCGAAAAATCCATTCAAGTATATAAAAACTATGAAGATGAATTTAAGGAATATTTCGACAAGATTATTGGTACATTAGCACCTGCTGTAACTACAAATTTTACAATTGTTAAAACAGAAATAACAGAATCTATTAAAGCTAATTTAACAAAAGAAAACAAAACTACTTGTATTGTTAATCGGGTAATATCTGATGTGTCAGTGTTGAATGTGTCAGTGTTGAAGGAGAAATATACAGAATGTTACGGTATTCTTTCTGAACTTATTGAAAGCATAAAAGATAAATATCAAATTCTTAATAAGAAAATCCCCTATGTATGTTATTCAGGGGATGAAGATTGTCTGCCCCAAATTTTTGAAAGGCTAAACGCAAACGGTACAGTATTAAGCAAATATGAAATTTATGCTGCCAAATGGAGTCATATCATTTTCAATTACAATGATCCGTCTATTCTCAAATTGGTAGATGAAAAGTATCAGAAAATGGTAGAAGATACAGGGGTAGAAATACAGAACTATCAAGACGGTCAAGTAATGAGAGAACAAAAAGTAAATCTTTTTGAATTTTGCTTTGCATTTGGTCGCCTTATTTATAAAGATAATCCTTACATAATTTTCAAAAAACAGAAATTCTCCACATCTGATGTAGCTTCAATCGGATTTTCTTTATTATCAGTAATTCTTACTAAAACTACCAGCAGCCTTAGCACAGTTGCAAACTGCTTCGCTGACATGAGTGCTGATAAAATTAAAAACTTGATTAAGCTGAAGGAACTTATTTTGACTTGCCTTGCCCATATAAGTAAGATTTTATGTAAATACATCATGTTCCCCGATAATAAAAATTCTATAACAAAATATATAGAACATCAGATTTTGTGTATTGTTGGGACATATTTTAACATGAAATATTCTGTTTCTACAAAAGACTTTAGTATCACTGAAAAAACAGGGATGAAGAAGCTTGAAACAGCGTTTGAAAAGAATATGCCCATGCGCTATTTATATGAAATCCTGTCAGGCTATTGGAGTGGAAGTGGAGACACCAAGATTGCTGACGAATTATCTAAAGATATATCCGACAATCGTTATTTAACTCCGATCCCTCTTTCTACATGGGAAAGGTTTCTTCATGATTGGATGCTTGAGCAAACTCAAAAATCAATGAAAAATACCCCAACAGAAAATAAATTATTCTTATGTTTTTTACTTAGAATGCGCAAATCTAACGACAATTATATTAATAGTAAACCACTTAATGTTGAATTAGTAATCTCTAAAAGCCGTTTTACTCAACAAATGAAAACCAGCAAGGGGATTTGTGCCATAGGGAATTTATGCGTTCTTCCACAATTTGAGGTACATAGCAAGCAGGAATATACTCTGTATGAAGCTGTAAAGAATCGGTCGTTAGTGTTTGATATTAATGATTCTGTTATTAATGATTTTCTTTATCCTGAGGAATCTGAATTATTATTTTTAGATTCTGACTTCACCGAAGAAAAATATCTGTCGTTTTTAAAGAATAGACATGATTTTTTAATCAATAGATTCAAAGAGACTTTGCGTGGTAATGTGTAAGTAAACAAAGACCCTCGGAGCTACTTAATGTAGCTCCGAGGGTAAATAAATATTAACAGAAAGGTAAGGTATTTTATTATGTCAAAAGGCATCGCAGCCCAGCTCAAATCTATCGAGAAAGAAATTCAACGCAAATCTGACAAGTATCAAGAACAATTGAACAAAGCTCCTAAAGAAAAATGGTTTACAAAAGAGTTTATGCACAGTGTTCATCTTTCTGAAACAATAAAGCAGTTCTTTGATAAAGCAAATGTTGATATTTCTCATATTGATAACTTGTCTGATGAGGAAAAATCAAAGTTAAAAGCCAAACTTCCTGTTAAATTCAAAACATGGGATGATTTTCTTAAAGAAGCGTTTGCATTTAATGTAAAACAATTCTTATCCAATCTTTAATTGAACAGGGAACACGGGAATTTCACCATTTTCTATTCTAGTTTCCCAATCAAACATATCTGCGCTAAGGACGGTATCTGTTGTAAGAGAGCCGTCCTTAATCTTTTCTTCGATAAATGCTTTTGTTTTATCTATATCTAAAAAAACATTGATATGAAATAAATTATTATCCATTTTATCACCTCTTTTCTATTTTAGTATGTATCTGGTACAATATAATTATACTACAAAATTTTGATTTTGTCAAGATGTTGTATAAAACGCTGTGATTGAATTGCAAGCAACACAATATCTTGCTAATGTAAATACAAAATTTCTTAAATACTGGCAGAAGGGCAGAGAAATCATAAGTCCAAATGCAAAAGAAAGAGGATTACTTTATGGTAGTCCTCTTTTATTATTATAAATAACATTTATAAAATTAATATTGACAATCAGCACGATTTATGTTATAATATGTCATATAAAACATTTGGTTAAATTCGGAGGTATATTATGAGAGCAAACACAAAGTACATCAAACAATGCGTTGCAATGTCCTTAATCCTTTCATCAGTTCTGTTATCTGGCTGTGCAAGCAAGATAGATGAAGTATCACAAAAGATGATGGACGATATCAACGCTATCGGAACGGTAGAAATCTCTGATGAAGAAGCTATTGAAAAGGCTGAAAATTTATATGCCACTCTTACCGATAAGCAAAAGGAGCAGGTCAATAACTATGCTGATTTGCTCAATGCCAGAGATGAATTAGATAAGTTACTTGAAGAAAAGGCTAAAAAAGATGCCGAGGAAGCAGAACGTCTTGCGGAAGAAGAACGTAAAGCCGAAGAAGAAAGATTAGAAAAAGAAAGACAAGAAAAACTTGCGTCTTATACACCCGAAGTGAAATATTGCGCCAGAGCCATTATTACTGTCAAGCGGGCATTAAAGAATCCTGATTCAATGGTTGTCCACAGCTTTTGCTATGGTAAAACAGATAATGGGGAATCCGTAAATTTAGATGTTACTTCTGAAAATGGGTTTGGAGGTTCTAATAGAGACACTTTGTTTGTAACCGACAATGTTGATAAATGGGGGTTAGAAATTGTTACAACCGAGACGGGAATGGGAGTAATGAAAGATAATACTATAGTCGATAGTGAAATGACAAGATTATTAGATGAATATGATGATGTAGATAATGCTACCGTTCTCCAACTTGTCGATGAATATGAAGAAACTAAAGACATTTCTCTTATTTATTAATTATTTTCCATAATAATTTTACCCTATTCGTTACGAATAGGGTAATTTCTTTCTTAGTGAGCCATATTTTTCTACAAATCGACCTATAAATCCTACGATGAAACACTCATTTCATGACATCTCTTCAGCTATTTTGTTAGCCATATGATACAAGTAAACACAGCATCACTATTAAGTAATGCTGTGTTATTTTTATGCCTGTTTACTGCTTGCTAAGAAACTCATCAATGCTATTCTTGATAATATTCATTCTAGTTAAAATTTCATTCTTTGTTGTAGAATGATTACTATTGTATTCCTCGGGTGTGTTCCAAAAGAAATAATCTAACCAATCAGCAAGTTTTTCGGAATTATCAAGCTTGTTTACATAACGCAAATAACTTGTGAAATTGGTTATGTTGAACATCGTCTTTGCAACAGCAGAACCTTTTTCAACAAGAATATTATATGCTCCGAGCAACTTATCATAAATGCCGTTGATTTCTTCCTGCTTGTCCTCTGTTATTTCGAGGTTTTCAATTATTTCGTTAATATGCTTTCCCGAATATTTCGGCTCGTCCTCATACAGAGCAATATAAGTCTTTGCAATGATTTCATGATATTTCTTCTGGTTGAACTTATGTGCTGTGAGCATTATCTTGAAAATCTCATGCTTTGATAATGCTTCAAAATCATCCATATCAGAACGTCTTATTCTGGCAACATCAAAAGGTGTCATCTGCTCGCCAGAATTAATTCTGAGCATAATAAACCTCATTATTTCTTCCGATGTGTTATCGGCTATCAAGATATTCATAGAAGCCCCTCTGAGCTTCTCCTTGAGTTCTTCCGGTAACTGACTAAACTTGCAACCATTAACGTTGTAATAATGCCCGTTGCACTCAATCAGAGGATCATTCTTTAATCCACACAAGGGAAACTCGTCATTCAGATAAGAAACAATCGAGCCGAGCATTCTCTGCTTACCATCATACACCTGATAAAGCTTCATCTTCCCCTTGCCGACCTGATTTACTATGAATGCAGGCTGGAACTTATACAGTCCGGCGAGAATGGAATGAATGTATGCCGACTTTCTATCTTTCTTCCATACAACGGCTCTCTGCTGTGGGATTTCAAAATCAAGAAGTTTATTACTATTTGTGTATTTGATATAAATATCTCTGACACTCCATGTGTCACTATTAAGCTTTAAATCATCCGTGGACAGAATATGACTATCCTCGGTAATTTCAACCTCACAATCTTTGATTTTAGCCTTCTTAGAGCCGGCTGGCTTAGTCGAGGATTCTCCTTTTTTAGGTCTGCCTCTGTGGCTCTTAGGCTTTTCTTCGCGGTTATTTCCCACAACAGAATTTTCATCTATTGTTTCAGGCTGATTCCCCGGCTCTGTGTTCTGTGTGGTTTCATCAAATGTTACCTGCTCATCTTCAAATGCCATATTAACCTCCATGCTCCGTTTTGAAATTAAGAAATATATACCATTTACTAATTATTTATTTTATCATAATTTATTCCCTGTGTCAAGTATTTTATTCCGATTTTTATAAAAATAATTCGTGATTTAAGCAAAAATAAAAAATCCACCTTCGGATAGAAGATGGATTTTATTAATGTTTTTGATTTTAGCTTTGGTATCTCTTTCTTGCTTCATCTGCTGAATATTCATCAAGTAGATGCGATATTCCTTTCGGTGGCTTAACACCTGCTACGTCAAAAGCAAGGAGAATGTATCCATTAATAATGCTGTTACACATTCCGGAATTGACAATCTTATCAAAATACTCCGATGGTTTTCTCCACATTGCGAATGCTTCCTTCATTTCTTTCTGCTCAGCAGGGGAGAGGTCTTCAAAATTCATAAAATCTCCTCCTTAATTATATTGTGTTAGTAACTTCACAATTATTAGTAGCTTGAATACAATAATAAAACTTATATTTTTTGCCAGTTGGTGATATTGTATTAGGAGCACAATTGATATAATATTTATTTTCCCCTATCTGTACTATATCCCCTATGTTTAGTGTCTTATTTTTAACGAGTGCTAATGGGAAAAGGCTATATGTTCTAAATAATAAATTCATAGTGTTTTATTCCTCCATTCATCAAGATTGATTCCAAACTCTTTCTTCACATCACATTTTATACATTGTGGTGACAATGACTTTTCATCTACAGTTATAAATCCATTGTAAGGATAAAATTCAGTAACATAATAAATATCTGAATTCTCTTTTCTTAGAACAATATAACAATAAGTATTGCTTTCTCCGTCCTCTATTTTCTCATATTCAAAATCGTACACCTTTCCAACTATTAAATTTTGCTCAATCGTCATTTTATATACGCAAATGCCATTATTAATATCATAATAACGATTTATTGTTTTGTATTTTACTCGAGAAGGTTCATTCCTATGTTCTCGTATATACAAATTGGGCTTTCTCATAGTTCTTCCTCCTCAATCAATAAAAAATCCATTACAAAAGCCAGTGCAAACTATTTGTTCACGCAATCTCTTAACTTCATTTTCTAGATTTATAAAACATTGTCTCTCTTTTCTTCCATTTCTTTTATGAATATGATGACATTTCTCACAGATATATAAATTATCTTTCGAGATAAACCTGATAATTAAATTAATAAGATGATTTCTCTTAAAATTATTCTTTGGTTTCATAATAAAAATCTCCTCTATTCATTAAGTTATTGCAACAGTAACCTTTTTAACAACACAATGTTTAAATTCTTTTTTGAACATAATCTGTGTATAATGAGCATGATAAAGAAATTCGTTTGCTCATTCTTCTGTCCTAAATTTTTCAACAAGATATAAACTTCTGCTAAAGTAAGGATATCCTTTAGCATAGGCATCGTATCCGAAAAATTTTCCTTCTTCATTTACAATAATAAAATATTTGTCATATATTTCAATAGACATTTGATAAAATTCTCCTTTCATCAGATGATAAAATAATTCAAACCTTTGACATTGATATCGTCCGAGGTGCAAAGAGGAACATAAAGTAATTCGTAACCACGTTCATAAATTTCACCGTCTTCAACTACCTCAATGTGTATCATTTTGAGCAACTGTTCTTTTATTCCTCTGTGGTATTCCCATATATCATCTTCATCAGAATTATTGTACCACTTGTACCATTTCTCTCCATGTAAAATATATGTTGCTAAAATAAAGTTTACGATTGAAGTTTTGAATCTGTCAAAATTTATTTTGTTTGTGTCAAATGGCTCAGAACGGTTGTCACTTAATCTCTCCAACAGATGTTTCCCAAGCCAATCCAATTCATAATAAAAATCACTGTCGTGCAATGTTATCATTAAATACTTCATAATTATCACACCTTTCTTTCCTTAAACTTTATTCCGTGTTTCTCAAGCCAATCTATAAGAGGATTAAAGTAACACTCTGGTCTTATAATATTTGGTACATTTTCTTGTGCCCACTTAAAGCTCCAATCAGACAATTCTCCACCATATGAAAGATAATTCAGTTCTAGTCTGTGCAACCAATCAGCCGTTTCTAAATCATAGTTTTCATACAGATATTTAGACGGTAAATGGCTTACCCATTCCTCTACAATATATTGTCTATGATTTAATTTTGCTATTTTAGACTTCGTGAGTTCGTGTATTAAATCCATTCCTTCTTCTTCCATATCGTTAAGAGTAAAGAATGCCTTGATAATTTGAATATCGTTATCGCCGGTTAAATTCTGATTAGCTACGAGTTCCTTTAAAGTTGTCATATTTTTAAGTCTTCCCATTGTTTATTTCCTTTCTTTCACAAACAGAAACAATATCTTCGATTTCTAAGTCTTTCCCATTTAGTTGAGGCTTTTTGGTTTCGGATTCAACAAGGTCAATTTTCAATTCTTGACACAGTTTAATCATTTCTTCTTCATTAAACATATCATTCCTCCAAATAAGGATTATCCTTCAATCTCTCATCACAGCCTTTGGCGAGAAGAAATTTTCTCCATTTAAACTGGTCTTCATAATCAAGAGAAAAATCTATATCAATAGACGATAGACTCAAAACTACCTCTTCAGTAATTTCAAAATTTTCTGTTTCACCATCATTCCATCCATCCGTAGTAATATCTGCTGTGATTTCATTAAATTCTTTATCTCTTTGAATATTCTCAATCTTAATTGGGTGGAAAATATCCGTAAGGATAAATCTGATTTCTTCGTCTGTTAGAGATAAAAATTTTCTATATTTCATTATGTATCTCCTTTTGTTATCAATTCCTTAGTGAAGCCGTTAATATATCTAATTTCTCCGACACTTTCATCTACCTCTTTTACTTGAACAAAACTAAAAGCAACAACAATTATCTCTGCGGTACTTTTATTTATCCATCTTTTTGCATTTCTTAATTCTTTCAAAAAGAAGCTTGGTTTATCGCAAGTGTCTATGTAATTGCACACAGCATCAAACATTATTCCTTCTGTCATACTTTGTGAGTAGTATTCAATTGGACAATGGCATTCCTTTGACATATACTGTTTTATCTTGTCAAGCCGTATGTTAGGTTCATTTTCGGTATCACTTTTACAGATCATGATTATATCACAAGTTCTTTGATTCATTTTAATCCACCTTTCAAAAATTATCCGATAAAACGGAGTTTTCATTCTACAATCTGAATGTCCTTTAGGGTCAATTTATGATCTTTCATCCAAATTTGGATTACAGACAGCATAACATTTTCCCATATGTTAATAGTGCCGAGAAGAATGCTTTCAGACAAAAAACATTTTATAAAATATGGAATAAATTTGTAATCGTTCATCTTATAAAACGACATTCTTCCATCAGGATAAAGAGATATACTTATGCTATTTTTTATAGATAAAGGACGACCGCACTGGTACATCCCTGTAAAAATTCCATAAGTAATATAAATTTCATCCCTATCATCCACATTAAAATTTTCCACTTTTACAACATATGTGCCAGAAAACCTTGTATGAAATGGTCTATCGACCGTTTCTGTCCTGTTTGTTTGGGCAGGGTAATAATCAGTAAATCCACACTTTAACATCTTTTCTTTAAAATTAGTCATAATCTATCCTCACTTTCTTGGAAAAATTTCGTCATCATCAATGGCAGATATAATAATTCTTTCACTGTGATAATGGCTGTCTTCATTGTTTAATTTTTCATTCCAAAAAGAATCATTTGCAATAGTAATATAATAGTTATTTTCCCTGTCGCCAGCGCAATATGTTCCAATGCTTCTTATAACACCTGTGCCATATTTTGCTTCGTATTCCTGTAATTTCTTGATTACTTCGCTTGTTGTTGATACTAACATAATTTATTCCCTCCATATTCTTTTATCAGAGTAAATGTTGCCCGTGATATTTTCCAAAGCGGTCATTACACCGAGTATCTGTGTAATTTTCTTCCTCGTTTCTGAATCACGTTCATCTTTGGTTTGCTTTTCTTCCGGCGTAAGGTCAACAAGTTTCTCTTGATATTCCTTTTGTATGAGTTTTTCTTTATTGCGCTTAACTTTCTTGCTCATGCAGTTCATAATATTACCTCACTTTTATTTCTGCCACCAATTATCATAGGGGGTATCCTTCCAATTAAGACCCTTAATTAACCTACTGGATATAGCCTTGAGTATCTCAGGATTATTATTTTCATTGATAAGGCGGTTCATATTAACAGTTTTTCTATCCTTGCGGTATTTAGCAATAAACGCAGCAACATCCTCCATTGTAGTTTCTGATGTTTCAATCGCATACATATCAGGAAACCAAATATCTGAAAACCCAACCCAAGATGTATATTGTCCAGCATATTCTCCAGTCATCATAGGTATTCTAATGCCATTATTAAATAGGATTTCTGAAATTTCATGCCCAGTTGGTGTCTTAAAGTCAGCCGTGATACTGAATGTGCTATCAAGAGTAAAAGAATACATATCATAACAGGGTGCTTCAAAGCCATAAGCTCCTTCAGCGTGATAATCTGCCCCAATTACAGTTCTTGAACCACATCCTCCACATACAAGTAACAATTCTTTGTTGTTATATATTGCATTGTCAATTTTATTTTTAGGGAAAACATGAATCCTCCCACAACTACATACTCTTACTTCCATAGTAATATCCTCCTATATTCCTCAAATTTGAATTTTATCCGTTATCTGGATATAGCTTGCAATAAATGCCTTGATAAATGGCTTGGTTAAGCCATTCTTTTGAGCATATTTCCCGATGAAATATTGATTTTATTCTGCTTTTGTTTCCGGCTTGATGGAAAGCAGGGTCATTGTTCCGTACACACAGTTTTCAAGATCTTCTGCTTTCTTCGTGGCTTCTCTTAATGTTTTTGCTTCAATTGCCCGTGTGGTATTATACCCACCATTCCGCGACTGCGGATTTCCTCTAAAATATGTTGCTATGTATATCATGGTTTTATCCTTTCATGCATGATTCCTCATGCTTATTATACCATATATTCAATGTTCCGTCAACGTGTTTTTGTGTTGTTTTCAGCACAGTTAATTCAGAAGTGCCTGTTGATTTCTTCCTCTGAATAGCCTAGTTTCAATAACTTCTTTATGTGCTTTTCAAGGCATTTTTCACGACTGATGTATGATACTGTTGCTATGTTCCCATAACGGATATACCAGCATCTTCCGTATGATGAGTAATTCCCAAATCTGGGCTTTATCACTTCAATCTGTCCTCCCACTTAATTCTAGGATCATTCCAGCTTGTCCATGATTCCTGTCCTTTCATGCATTTGTTAAGATGATCGTGCCAGATTTTATCGTTATCTGACACAAATCTTCCGTAATATTTATCCGCTGGAGGCATTCCTTTGCCGATATACATATTCTTAAAATCACAAAAGACCGCAAATAATAAACAAAGTATTCCAAACATCAGGCAGTCACCTTCTTTCGTAGGTCTGCTCTGGGTAGCTTCCGTAACTCGACTTTGTAGCAAGGCATGTGTGGCTTCTTGAGATTTACTGTTTTTTTGAGTGATACCATGATTTAATCCTCCTCAATGTAATTCTTTTCGTTGTACTTCTTCCATTCCCTTGCCACTGAATAAGGGATATTTACATCAACCTCAACGGCATTCCTTGCTATGGGCTTGACTTTACTCCAGATTTCCATTGTAGCAAAAGATGTACCACATAATCCGTTTGTCAGCGGGATTGTGACTTCTTTTCCATCATCAGTTACTTTAACGAAAATTTCCGTGCCCTGTTCCATTATGTTGCTTAATTCAAGAATAGTCATGTAATATCCTCCTTAACAATAGCAATCAAATTCTGATAATCCGATTCTGCCTTCTGCTTCTATGTAATTAGTTATGCCTTCAATGGTTATTCCGTATTCGTCACACATATCAGGCTCATATTCTGCAAAACATTCAGCATACGCAAGGCACATTTCACAGATATTTGTCACTGTCGTTTCGACCTTGTAATTGTATTCCTTGATTTTTCGCAGAATGATCTGTGCTATTCTGTCCATAAAACACATTTTATCCTTTGGATAATTCGTGTAGTCTGTTTCGGCTATCCAAGCGCCTGTTTTGGTTATCATTGCAAAACCTCCTCATAGAATTGTTATTTCATTGCTTCCATACCATCCGTTGTGTTAGGCTCGGTATGAAGTATTGTCGGAGCTTTTCGGCTTGATTTATGACGTTTTGTGTAGGGATTTTCCGTCATCAGGAATATGCGGTCATTGTCTGTTTTTGTCCACATTAAAGGACTATGTATTATCTTCATTACTGTTACCTTCCTCAATAGAAATCACTCCGCAGGGCACATCTCCGTATGCACAGCTTTTCCCGCTAAAATGCCTCATGCAATCGTTTAATATACAAGCCTTTTGATAACCGTTTAAGCTATCAAGACTAATCTTTTTCCCGTTAAAGTCTGTCAGCGTATAACGATCAGGGAATTTTTCATCGCCATACAATGTGTAGATTGCTTTGAAGTCACGGAGATATGCAAGAATGGCTTCAACCTCTTCCGCTGTTATATTAGGCTTCTGGCGGTGTAAATCCGCTTCAAAATATTTCTTATCATCTATTGTATAAGTTACTTTGCGCATGATTCAATCCCTCCTCAACATCTAGCCATGATATCATTCATCATGGCTGCGTATTCTTCCATTGTCAACGGCTTTAGCGTGCCGTTATTACGCTCTAGACAAGAAGATATATAATCCTCAAAGCTGTTGTTATACTCCTGTCGCTCATCGGCGGTCAGCTCGTCAAAAATCTTCCGCAAATACTCACGGTTGATTATATAGCCGTGTTCTGTGTCGAGATAGTGTGTTGTCATGGGTTATTGTCCTCCTTAATGATAGACTACAGTTGCATTGTTTATCCGCTGGTTATTCTTTTTGTCTCTGAGAAATTCCGTGATCTGTTCCTCAGTTTTGAAATCAGGCACTTTACAACGAAAATATAATTGCTTCCGCTCAATCTCTTTTTCGTTCTCATCAAAGCGTGAGAAAATAACCATTATATAGCGTGTGTTACCGTTCCATATTTCGCCTTCATTGTCGATATTGTAGCTTCCTATATACTTAACCATATAATTATTACCCTCCTATTTAGTTATTCCGTTAGTGTTTGGTGATCCGTCAAGAGTTCATGCACTCAATCTGGATATATTGCCGGGAGCGTTGCCCGGCTCGGTAGTGGTGATTAGTACTCAAGTGAGAAATAAGCGTTACTAAATGTATCTTTCATTCCGTCAAGAAAATAGCGCAGCTTCTCGGGATTCTGCTGGAGTTCGGCGAAAATACTATTCAGTTCTTCCGCGCTAATCTGCTTGCAAATATCCTTTGCGCGTGAAATTGCTATAGACTGCCCGATTCCGTAAATATCATTGATGTTAAGCTTCATAGTGTAAATTCCTTTCTGTTTCTGTTTTTATTGGTACTCCTTTTATCCTCATGTGGATATCTGGAGATATGCAGCGGAGGCGGTTAGGCTTCACGCTGATTATTGAAAACTAGTCACCTATATTCAGCGCTTCGGTTGTCTCTAAATGTGTAGTACATGGTTAAATCCTCCGTTGCTTTTCCGTTTTGGTGTTCTGGTGTTGTGTTATGTTTTGGAACGGCTTCAAGTATTTCAAGCTTTCAACCGATATATAAACGGTTTATTTTTCGCCTACTCCGTTAAAGGGCGGGAAGTACGATTATTCTATCACATATTCAATAACGGTTATTCCCTTTTTGTCCCGTATAATTTCGCTTGCTTTTCTCCGGCGCTCCGCTGTTATTGCAAGCTCTCTTGTAAAGGCTTCAGGATATTTCTATTGTTTTATCCAGTTTTCAAGGCATAAATCAAATAAGTAATAAATATCGCCGTTCTGAATAATGCAATTTCTGGACTCATCAAGCAGTATTCTAGCTTTCCTCAGCTGCATTTTATCCGCTGGACTCATTGCAGAAAACGCCTTGCAATTAGTTACAACGCCTTTTGTCTTCCCGTTGTTATCTTTTACCGTGATTGATGATTTGCCGATCTTGACGTTTTCGCCGTTGATATCTGTTATAATCATACTGTTGCACCTCCGATAATTTTATACTTTCTTGCATACTTGTAAACGCTGTTAAGGTTGATTTTGTTGCTTTCGCCGTTGAAAATGAATTTGTAGCGGTTGCAGAATTGAATTGATTGTATCCCGCTTAATTCAATATTCAAGCGTGTTTTTGCATAAGCTTTTTCTGTTGCAGCTTCACAACTTTCAGCCGGGAAAATTTCAAGAGTTTTCCCGATCTTATCGACAACAATGTAATAATACATCTGTCGTTCCTCCATGGGTGATATAGTGATATTGAGTTTAACGCCCTCCGGCGTGGTGATCGTTTTATTTAGCGTTGCAACGATTAAACAACAGTTGATGTATTATCGGGCTTCAAGTTGGATTTGTTCAAGTGCAAAATTCCAGATCGTTGCACTGTCTTCTTGATTTAGTCCGTGCGTGTTCATATAGCGGAATGAAAAGCCGTTCAGAATACAATTACAAGCACTAATAAAAGCACGTTCTGCAGCGTATTCACGGTTGAAGGGCTTGCAAGGTTTACGGCGGTTGAATAGTCGTTTCATGCGATTAATTCCTTCTCAAATGTAAGATATTCTAAACGGTTATTTTCATCTTTTGAAAGCGCCTTCAAGGCGATATCAAATAAATATCCACTTCCGCAGATAGATATATAACCCGCTTCAACAGCCGTTTTAATTTTCCACATAGGAATATTAAAACGGCTTGCAATATCCTTTATTGTCTCACGGCTAATTATTGATGTATCGTCAACATCATAAAGACTATTGATTAATTCAGCAGCGTAAAGGCTATTTCTTAACGTTCCAACTGCTGATATTAAGTCAGCTTTTACAAGTAACTTAATATCGGCGGTGTTGATGTCTCCTGATTTAATCAGGGCTTTTAATTTAGCTATTTCAGCAGCTGTAAAAAAGTCTGTTGTTTTCATGACTTCAATCTCCATTCTGTTTTGTTTTAGTATTTGGCGCTCCATTCCCGAATTGACGGCATAGGGGCGATATAGTCCTTTTTAGTTTACCGCCAAAAAGGGAAATGCGGGAATAATTAATAAAAGTATGTGTAAATTTTTTCGTTGTTTCCGGGCTTATCTGTTATTGTGGGCAGATATCCATAAAATACAAGCGTCAAGCCGTATTTTTCAAAATCTGCTTTCAGGCGGTTAATTGCTTTCTGTGTTTTGTTATCCAGATCCTGAGTATAAACGGTGTTTACTGTCATTTCTGTATTCTCAAGGATTAAAAGGCGATTAAGCGCTCCGCAAATTCTGTAAAATCTATTCATGAGATTTTCAGATATTGCGTTGTCGTGGGTATAGTTGTCGGTGAGTCTTTTAAGCTCCATTCTGCGGGCTTCTGCTATTGTTCTTTTCATGGTGTATCCTCCTTGTATGTCTGTTTGTGTTTTTCTTGATTTTGGTGCAGGCTCTAAAGTTCGTGCGCTTTGTCGCCTGATGTGTCCCGGCTGATTGAGTCCGCCGGGCGACTAGTGATTACTTGAAAAAATCTTTTATTGGTAAATAGATATTAATATATCCATTTCCATAAGGCTCAACATTGTTATATGTAAATTCGGCGGTATCTGCTGAAATTTGTATTAAATTTTCAGCAGTCCCGTTTTTTATCGCTTCGTTCCAACGAAATTTAATTGTAAGTAGCGCGCCGAATACAATTTTCTTGATTATTTTGTTGATCTCATTTGCGAGTTCAGCGGGGATTTTTTCATCTGGAAATTTGGAACAAATTACTTTCTCCGAAGTGCAGGCATTTTTTACATATTCTTTCAAGTCGGAATCTGTAAATTTTAAAATATCTTTCATGTGTTTGCTTTCCTTTCTGTCTACTTGACTTTTGGTTGATTTTGTGGTATTATTTAATAGGGTTGTGGGCGGCGGCTACCGCCCATTTATCACCCCATTTCGTTTCAAGCGATATGTAATTATTTACCGTTTGTCGTGCTTGTCGTTGTCGTCCTTGCCTTTAATCTGCTTGATGATTTCAAGGACGGCAACACTTCCGACGCTTGCAAGCGTCATTAGATAGATAAGCATTTCAACCATTTTGTTCACCCCCCCTGCAAGGGATTTATTTTGCTTTGCTGTTCCCTTGCCATGGTCTTATTATATCACCTTTAGGTGATATTTTCTAGTGGTATTATACGCAAATATATCGCCTTTATACTATATGATTTTGTGCAAATTGACTAATACATATAAATCATACAATATATAGGTGATAATAAAGATAATAAATACAATATATTGTACATGGAGGGCTAGAATTGAGATCTGAAGCGCAAAAAAAAGCAGATAAAAAATATAAATCTGCTAATTATGGAACTCTTGCAAGTTATAATAGAATACAATATGTAGATTTTTGTAAAGAATATGCTACTAAATGTGGTATATCTATATCTAAAATGATTACAAACTGTATAAATTACTGCATAAACAATAATATAGATATTTCAGGAAGTATAAAGCTAAATCAATCTGGAGCGGATACTATATCAGATATACAAGATGATATAAGCGATAAATAATAGATATCGCTTGTATGGTGCTTAAAATGCGTTGTACGGCGTTTTTGTGCGCTGGTAGTATAGTTATACCCTTTTGAAATGTATGCGTGTTGTAGGGCTTGCTAAAGGGCTATTTTGACGTGTTGGAGATTAAGCAATAAATTAGGACTGCTTGCAGGTGATATCTGCTATGATCTATTATATAAAGGATTGCCCGGAGCTGTCGCAGATATTCGGTTGATATGTGCATTTTGATATAAACAATATGCAAAATAAACATAAATAGATTTATCTGCTTGCAGTCTGAATAAATAGGAATATTAATTATTAAGTAGATAAATGATTTTATGCATAAAGGGATATTAATTAAGTGGTTAAAATGTACATAGTTTAAATTTATATGTACATTATGGAACGTAATTCTACAATAGAACAGACTGCAATGTCAATAGCTGAATTGTACAAAAATATTTAACTATTATATAGATAAATTGTGCAATTTGATTAGTGATTTTAGACTGCTGAAGATATCGCAAATAAGGGTGCTAGGAGGCGTTATAAGCGACGTTTTTAAAAGGGGTATAAGTATATAGGTAGAGCGTTAAATTGCGATTTTAGGCGGTACAATTTGTAGCATGATTTAGTAGTACAAATTAAATTTAGGTACAATATGTTGTGGTGATTAGTGAAGAATAATTTGGTGAGTAAAGCAATATAGAGTGAAATTGTGCACAAATGGAACGGTGAATTTTTGTTGAAATTAACGGGAAAAGGGGTTGCTGAAGATGAAGGACTGAGGTTTTTATTAGTCTTATTAAGTGAATAATAAGTAGAAATTAAGTAAAGGAATAGATTGTATTAAGTAAATAATTAATGATTTTTAAGCAAAACATGTGATTTATTAGGCTATTATTATAGAGTAAATTAAGATGTGAATAAAAGGAAATTAAGTAAATCAATTTGATATCAAAATGATATCAATTATCAAATTAACGAACTGCATTATATCACATATATTTCAATATATCTTGTATAATCTCTTGTATTCTCTTTTTATCTCTTATATTCTCATTTTTATATTGTTTCTAATTTTATATTGGGACGTTCTCAGCAGTCTATTTTAATTCGTCTGATTTTGGGCTATTTTTGACTATTTCGGGACTGCTTACAGATTATTTTCTATGTTGCTTTTTGGACAATTGCAACATAGGTAGTAATATCTATAATACCTATCGGGAGGGTAGGTTTACATTCGGGAACGCTCCCGGGCAGGGACGGAGGCTTATAGTAGTTCAACTCCACTCACACAAGGTAAAACCGAAACCGATACTCAATTCTATAACATTTTCAATTAATTTTCATGAAATTTCATCAATTTATCTATGTTCGATTTCTCACTTCGGTGTAACTCCGCTCCATCAAATCTAAACTCAAAACAACTCACGAATAAAAATAAGAATAAAAATAAATAAAAAGCATAATTTAATTATCAAACAAAATATACACATTTTTGCCTATTAGAACCGTTAAATAATCCATCTTAATCTACATAATATTTCAAATCTATCAACCATTTCTTAATTATAATAACACTTTTCAATAACATTCTCCAAACTCCTAATAATCTAGCCTTAATCTCGAACCTACACAAAATCAATCAAATCTAATACAAAATTACAATGTCTTATTTCAAACTATCTCTTATTAGACACAATCATCTGTCCTCACTTTGGCTAAGACAAACAGGACAAAATCATATTCAATAAAATTTTTATAACCGAAGAACAATAAAATTTCAATATTTTTAATATTTCTCAAATAAAAAATCTAATTTCAAAAAATAATAAATAAAAACTTTTGCAATAATATAATTCAAATTTTATAGATATAATATATTCAGTTGAAATTACTGTTGCAATAGGTAAACCTTTTCATAATCCCAAACTAACTACCCCGCAGGGGTCTATTTTACATTAAAAATTAAAATATTCATACAAAACACTAATCATTAGAATAATGACTTGACAAAAGAAAATTAATATGCTATAATCAATATAGTAAATTCTTTAGACAATATTAAAAATAGTAGGGAGTGATGATATTAAGGAATTAAATAAAGATAACTTAAAAACTATAAACAATTATTCTATTTAAAAATCTACTTTTTCTTTTTTGATGACAAACTCGTAACCCTAACCAAATTTGCTGTCACTACGTTCCGCAAATTTGGAGGGTTACGACTTATCGCCAAAAAAGAAAAAGTAGCAAAAAGAAAAAAACGATAATATACATAAACTTTGAAAAAGATAATTAATATAATGTTTAATCAGTTAAGAAAGGAATGATGATATATTTGATTGAAGTAAAATAACACTCGGACAAATATAATTCTAATAATAATTATAATATTATTTTGACTTATATTTGTCCGAGTGTAAAATCTCACGGATTTGTCCGAAAAAAATAAGAAAGATTGAGAAAGGTTTTATATGGGAAATAAAGATTATAGTGTAAATGACTTAGATGTTAGTGGACTTCAAAAATATCTTGGGAATCAAGTTGGCGAAAATTATAATATAGTAAGAAATTATAAAACAATGTGTGAACTATTAAATGAAGTGCCTATGGACGGTAATTCAAGAAAAGCACAAGTTAATCGTTGGAAAAGATATTTTGATTTTCATAAAGATAATCAAAAATTTATTATTGATGAGATATATGACGAGCCTTTTGCTACTGATGATGCTCGTAAGCGTAGAGAGGGGTTGTATGTAAAGTATATAGAGCTTCTTTTGCTAGAGTTCTTGTCCAGACAGCAAGATTATAAAGTAACTGTTGGGAATAAGGAAATGTATCGTATCCTCGGTATGACTAATGATAGGTATGATATAAGAAATAAATTAGGAACAAAAAGAGGAAATGAGGTAATCAGACAAACAATAATGAACAATGAAGATGAATTTGTTTTCTCTGACTTTCCTATGGTGTCTAGTTTTGATGTGAATAATTTTTATTTTCGGGCAGAGCAGAAATTGAACAAGATATTATATTCTGCTCTTAGGAGTATGAAGAACAGGTGTCTTATAGACTATAAGAAAGTAAATATTATTGCTGAACCTGACCCAGATACAAATAATCTTGAATTTAGAGAGTCTAACGCTTATGAGGATAAATTGATACTTGAAGCAAAGAGTCACATTATAAAAGAGATGGGCTTCAATAATACAATGGAAGTAATGTTGTGCTATAAGAGTGATGAGTTCTTTGAAAGGTTTAATGATTATATAAAGAATGAATATGGTTGGGATAGGTGTTATCCACAGCTCAGAGTAGTGTATATTGATAATATTGCCAAACAGATACCTTTGAAGGCAGAAGAAATACGACAATTATCTACCGAGGACAGAAAAACACAATTGAATGCTGAAATAATAAAATGTCTTAATGCTCAAGCTGAAAAGAAATATGAAGATAATTGGAATAAATTTTTGGAGAGTGAGGGTAATAGATTAGATAGAGAAAAGGGGATGGTAACAGAGCAGATGAATGATGTTGATAAATTTTTAATAGAGGTTGATGAAGAAAAGCCTTTCTTGTACAGGTCTAATTATGTGGAGATACAGAGAGCTTTAGCTGATTATCTGCTGAATATTCACTTTAAACCATTAGAGGTAAATCCTAAGAAAGAAAAGGGCGATAATTTAGATAAAGAATTTGATGAAGTGTTAGTTAATTTGTAATAATGTTATTGAGAACTTGTTGTGAAAGGATTAAAGCAAAAATGAGTATGAATAATCTGAAACTTATTACTACCGAGAATTTTGAGGAAGTAACACCGTGTGATTTCTGGGCTGATATCAATAACGAGTATTTTCTGACCAGAGAGCAGATTGGCAGAGCGTTGGGATATAACAATCCAAGTGAAGCTATCAAAAAGATACATCAAAGGCATCGAGAGAGGTTGGACAAATTTAGCTGTTTGATAAAGAGTGAAATAAGTCGAGAATCAAATTTTGAAATTAAAGATAGAGGGAATATTCAAAAAAGAATATTTTATAGTTTACAAGGGGTATTACTTATAATTCAATATTCACACGCACCAAAGGAATTAAAAGAAAAATTATTAGAAACAATCAATAACAAAATAGGCGACAAGGAGTTTGTTGTAATTACAGAAAGAAAAGAACTTTCTTTTGTGAATGATTTGGAAGAATTTTTGTCGGTATTTAATTTAAAAGGCATAGCACAATATAAAGTAGATGATAAATATAGAATAGATTATTATATCCCTGATTTGAAAATTGCTATAGAATATGATGAAAATGGTCATAAAAATTATGATAGAGAAAAAGAAAGAATGCGAGAAGAATATATAAAAAATAAATTAGGGTGTAAATTCATTCGAGTGCCAGATGACAATTCTGATATAAAAAACATTGGGATTATTGCAAAAGAATTGTACAATTATGTTCAATAAAATACATAAGATTTTTATATCACGAAAGGATAAACAAACATGAAAACAATTATAACACTTGTAAAACTTACTCCGGAAGAGCGTGAGGTTCTTATCAACATTTCTGCTGATGAGAATGGTAAACTTTGGGCAGAAGTAGATACAACTATCCAGAAATATGCTAACAAGTGTATTAAGCAAGGGTGGGAACAGACTTCGGAGACAAGGCATACTGACGGTAGTTGGCAGGGTGCTACATTCCGTGCGCCTGCAACAGCTATAAGTATTCGCAATCCTAATGCAAAAAGAACTATGTCTGATGAGCAGAAGCAAGCTATGGCTGAAAGAATGAAATTGATGAGAGAAAAGAAAGGCAATAATGAGGTGACAGATGATGAAAACAATGGCTAATAATGAAAATGATATTAAGGAATTGCAAGAAAAAGAAAGAATAGAAGAATACAGAAGTTTTCTTTATATGGAGCTTCTTGCACTGAAAATGCCATACAAAGAAATATTATCATTAGTATCAGATGAATTGATTATTAATTCTATAAGAAATCATAGAAATGTTGAAGATGTTGCATGGGCATTAATACAATAAAATATAATAATCAAAAATTGAATGAATTTTGAAAGCCCAATAAAGAAAATTTCAATATAACTGCCAGAGATAGTATAAGTTCATTACTTTGATGATTGGTATAAATTTTCATTGAATTGAATATAGAAAATTTCATCAAATTTTTGATTTTAGAAAAGAGGTGAGTATATACATAATGGATATTGGAGATGTTGAAAACTTTTGGGATTTTGGTGTTTTTGCAAAGAATAATGATATTTCTGTTGGTAGAGAACATTTTTATTTGGATAGTCAGATAGCTTGGTATCGAGGCGATTATACAACTGACAATTATTGTGACAAGGATATGTACAAGAGTGAATTGAATAGATATTTGCAAGAAAATGTTTATGACTGTTAAAGAATTAGAATGAAAGGAATATTTTTATGGCTGATATGTTTGGAATACAGTTTTATCCTACGCCAGAATGGCTAGTAGATAAAATGTTGGATAAGGTAGATTTTTCTAATGTTACTAGTATTTTAGAGCCGTCTGCTGGGAAAGGTGATATTGTAGAAGGGATTTGGAAACATGATATTCGGAAGAAAACATATTATGAATTGAAGTTTTGTAATACCAAGAATAAATTGTGTAGAGAGATATTCTTAAATCTTAATGAATTAAATGAATATTTTCTTAAAGAGTTTAGACTTGATGCTAGTAAAATGACAATCAATGAAATAAATAATTGGCTTATAGATAATACTGCTGAAAAAGATGATTATATGATTATATATCATCAACCTAACAAAAATGAATACTTCAAATGTGAGATTGAATGTGTTGAAATTGACTCAAACCTTTGTGCTATATTGAAAGATAAAGGGTATTTTACAGTAAATCAAGATTTTCTTAAATATAATACTTTAAAACGCTATGATTGTATTCTAATGAACCCGCCCTTTGCACAAGGGGAGTATCATTTACTTAAAGCGTTAAAATTGATTGAAAATGGCGGACAGTGTGCTTGTATTCTCAATGCCGAGACCTTGAAAAATCCTTATACTAATTGGAGACAAGAGTTATTAAACATACTAAATCAGTATAATGCTGATATCGAATATGTTAATAGTGCATTTTCCCACGCTGAAAACAAGACGGATGTTGAGATAGCTTTAGTTTATATTAATATCCCACAAAAGACAGCTGATGAAAATTTAGTTAAAAACCTTGTAACTGGCGAAAATTTTGACCGTGAATATGATGAGTTTGATGAAAACCAGTTGGCAACGAGTGATATAATTGACAATTTAGTCAAACAGTATGAACTTGAAGCTAGACTAGGAACAAAACTTATTGATGATTTTTATTCTATGCAAGCGTATATTCCAAAGGTTAAAGACCGTAATGATGTTTCTATGCTTAATTTATCTATTATAGGTTGTATAGATGAGCAAAATAGTGATAGAAAGATAAATCCTGTCAATCAGTATATCAGAGGACTAAGAGATAAATATTGGTCGTTGTTGTTTATGAGTAATGAGATGGGTAAATTACTTACTGAATCTGCTCGTAGAAATTATATGAATCAATTGATAAAGTTTAGAGATTATGATTTTACTTTTTTAAACATCAAACAATTACAAATTGATATGATGACAAACTTAAATCAGAATATTGATGAAGCTATTTTAGGCCAGTTTGACAATTTCACATACAAGTATAGTTTGGACAAAGAAACAAACGTTCATTATTTTAATGGTTGGCGCACAAACGATGCTTTTATGATACGGAGCAAAGTTATCATTCCTATGTATGGATTATATACTAAATATGGCTCATGGTCTATATATGAATGTAAAGATTATTTGAATGAATTAGAAAAGATATTCGTGTATTTGGATGGTGGGCGTACAGAAGGCGGGAGCGTAAATGAAATTTTGGATTATAATGTTGCAAGAGATTATAACGGTGGACGTATTAAATTCAAATATTTCGATATAGAACTGAAAAAGAAAGGTACTGTTCACATCTGGTTTACAAACGAGGATTTATTAAAAAAATTTAATATTTTTGGTTGTCAAAAGCATGGGTGGCTTCCTGACTGTTATGGCAAAAAGGCTTATAAGAATATGACCAAAGAGGAACAATCTGTTATTGATGAATTTGAGGGCAAAACGGAATATGAAAAGGTATTTGCTGACCCGAATAAATTTATTAGTGGTGGACAAGTGTTACAGCTAATGTAATAAGGAGTAAAAATTGAAACGTTGGGAAGTTACATATTGTGGAAAGCTATTTCTTTTATATGCTGATACTATGGAGGAAGTCAAGCAACAATGGGGTAGTTGTATGGACGAAGGAAGCAATATAAAACCGTGGATAAATAACCGTCATGTTAATTTAGTTAAAGAAATCAAGGATAAGTCAGAATTTGTTGGAAATAAGTTATGCAATAACCAAAGGGATATGAGAGAATGGTACTGGGCTAAATGTTTCTGCGGAGATGTTCTCATTCGGTTTGCTTACGATACATCAGATGGCGAGTATTATTCTTGCTGTGAGTATCAAGTGTGGAAATATAACAGATTTATAAACCCTATAACATGGACGATATGTGATATTGAAAAGTTCTATAATAACATTTTTGCCGTTGATAAAATGAAATATGTAGAATATAGTTTCAGAGTATATAGGCAATCAAAGTTATCTCGTCCTAAAGAACTAAAGGGCATTAAAAGTATTGGTTCTGCTGAGTTTATTCCTAAACATTGCAATACTCAAATTTTCATTAAAGATAATGATGTCTGGATAAAGCATACTGATTATTTTTCACGCTTGTGGCGACCTCCTGCCGGAGAGAGAATAGATATGCCATTAAGCTATTATTTGAAAAAATATTTTAACAAAACAAAAACAGAAAAATTTATTTATGCTGATAACTGGGCAGGGATTGTCCTTAGAAATGAGGCATGGCTAAAGATTGAAAATCTTATTCCGATGTGTAAATATAAAGAAATGAATCATTTACAGGTTGCAAGAGAGATACTGGAATTGCAGAAAAGAGTAATAACAGGCATGAGCATTCCCACAGAAAACGAATGGGAAAGATATTGGGAGAATGTTGTCAAACTAGTTAGAAATGAGATTGAAATAAAGGAGAAATAAATGGCTCTTAATAAATTATATTATGTTTATGGTCTTGATACAGCTTGTTTTTATACTGATGAAGAAAATGAAATAGACAAAAAGATTATAAAAAGACGTGTTGTAAAGTCTCATATTGAAAGACAATTAAAAAAAGGTGTATCTAAAAATAAGAAACCGTTTTCTGAAAATCAAATTGCCAAGTATAATAGGTGGCATAAAAAATATACAAGTGAAATCACTGATTATAAAATTCAACTTACCAAAGTATTTGAAAAGAACAAGGATATTATCAGAACAGCTCGTCCTGATAAGCTATATACAACAATAAAAGATAAAATCAACCCTACTGTTTCTAAAACAATCCCTGCCCTTAATAAAAGAGTTTCTATTTTTGACAGTACTCTTACGAGGTGCTTTGGACTTAAAGAACGTGAATTTAATACAGAAATTGTAATTATTAAAGTGTTTTTCTTTGAGATTGCTGAAAACATCATAAAAAATGGATTTATTATGAATGGACACAAATATGTCTTTTTTAGTTCTTCAGCAGGGCAGATACGCACTAAAAAAATGGTGTGTGTTAGAGAAGATTTATTAACTGAATATTGGGATGCTCTTACTTGTGGTTTGTCGATAAAACATATCAACAGCCTTGATGGAATGAATATAAATAAGTATCTTGCGTACCTTGCTTTGAGTAATTCGGCAACAGACCAGTGGGCAGATTTCGATATTTCAAAAACAATTGTAGTTGACGATTTTGAAAATGGTGTTCCTTGCGAAGTAGATTATATTGATGACGTGACTTATGAAATCACAAGAAAAAATATGAATGTTCCAATTCCGCATATGGACGGTTGTGGGTTAATGCTCCCAACTGTTAGCGATAAAAATTTCATGGTACGTTTGCCGTGGGTCAAGGGTTTATTGGGGGTATTTGATTTTGTTCAGTTTATAAAAGAGAATAATTGTTCTCCTATTGTAACTGATATTTATGGCGTGGAACACGATATTATAAAAGAAGATATCCAGATTATTTTTACCAAAAGCCAATTCAAAATGTGGAAGTATTTTGATAATTGGGGACAGTATAAAGATAATTTTATTAAGTTTAATTGTCAAGCTGGTATTTGTAATATGGAAGAAGATTTCCCACAAGCAACTATAAATTATCAAATGATACAGTCACTTTTAGATATTACAGATGAGGAGTTAAAAGAACTATGCAAAGAGAGTGATGATTTTTTAACAGATATTGCAAAGAATCCTAAAGCAATGTTAGAGGCTTTTGGAGCTATAGATGACAATTCGTATAAGAACGCTTTTCAAAAATGCTTAATTAAATATCCAGAGTTATTAAATGATTCCTACACAAGACAGTCTCTGCGTGATTTGAAAAATAGTTTGGAAAAAGAATTATGGGCAGCTAAATTTAAGGTGAATGGGTGTTATACATTTTTGTTGCCAGATTTATATGCTTTTTGTGAGTGGTTGTTTTTGCATAAAGAATATCCCGATGGGCTGTTAAGTGGAGAGAATGTTCATTGTAGTTTGTTCAAATATAATAAAGGAGTTGATTGTTTGCGAAGCCCCCACCTCTACATGGAACACGCTATAAGAAATAATCATACATCAGATAAAATTGAAAAATGGTTTACTACAAGGGCGATTTATACAAGTTGCCATGACATTATTTCTAAAATTTTAATGTTTGATGTTGACGGTGATAAAGCTTTGGTTGTTCAGGATAGCACTCTTATATCAGTGGCAAAACGTAATATGAATGGGATAGTTCCTTTGTTTTATGATATGAAAAAAGCTAAATGTGAATTAATTACATCTGAGAATTTGTATAAAGGTCTTTCTCTTGCTTACACGGGTGGTAATATTGGTATATATAGCAATGACATATCAAAGATAAAAAATAGTGGTGCGTTGGAAGATGAAAGCAGTCGAGAAGAAGCATTAAACTGTATCAAATGGCTTTGCCTTGAGAATAATCAAACTATTGATTATGCAAAAACGCTTTATAAATCTAAACGCCCCGATAACGTTGATAAAATAATAAAGAGATATACAAAAAAGAAATTACCAGCGTTTTTTATGTATGCCAAAGACAAAGAGCAAGGACAGATTGAGGGGAGAAATAATTCGCCTGTCAATCGTATTGTAGAATTATTCCCTAAGAAAAACTTAAAATTTAATTTTACTACTGATAATATTGGGAAGTTTAATTATCAATTGCTTATGTCAAATCCAGATACAGAAATAAATGATGAAATAGTATTAAAATATAGAGAGTTAGTACGAAAATTAAAGCAGAATATAACATCATACGATAAAGATGGTAATTATGATTCGTTACTCACGGATATAAGAAATGAATTAGTTTCTTTGGGGTATGACGAAAAATACATATGTGATGTGTTGGTTAAACAACTTTTTGGTATTAGCAAGAGCATTAATAAGAGAGCCTTTTGGACTTTGTATGGGGATATTGTTTATAATAATCTTTGTAGAAATATTGATGAGAATTATATTCAATGTGAGAGATGTAAGACTAGGTTTTATGTTAAACAAAGAAATCAGACTGTGTGTGATGAATGTCTTTGCCAAGAGATTGAGAGAAAGGAGAGATTGAAGAAAAATCATAAGAAGGTCGTAAAATGTTGTGATTGTGGTGAAGAATTTGACGTAGATATTAGAAATATGAAAAAAATAAGATGTGATAATTGCCAAAAGGTATATCGTAAGCAATGGGATAGAAATAGAAAGACTAGGTAAATTCCACTTTTGATTTTTGTTTGTAAAATGCCCACAATCCTTGTATTTATGCGGTTTTGTGGACATTTTATTTTGTTCTTTTTATTAAAAATCTAGACTTTAAGGGAAATAACATTATAATATCCCAGTATACACTATATCACTAATGTGGATATTTGTCAACAGTTATTTTTCTATTATCCACCTAATTACGATTTAGCAAATCTAAATTAGAAATTACTTTTATTCAAAACCAAGGAAGGACATCAAAAAGAATGATTTGTGTTTCAAAGGATGAAGCAAAGGAACTGCGTAGACTTATACCGGGGATAGAACTTAAAAAAACGGTAAAGCAAAAAGCAGGGAATCGTGGAAAATATTATGCGGTAGAAGAACCTAGAGTTCTTAATGTTATTAAGAAACTCAGGGGTGAGTAATCTCAATAAGAGACAACACAAACAACAAATATCCTATGTTATTCGCATAGGGCAGTCTGGCGACTGTAACAAAATTAAAGGAAATTTTATTATTTATGAAAATAAATAAAGATTATGAAATTAATCTTGATGAAATTCTTTCATCACCTACTGAATTAACTCCTGCTACATATCAATATTATAAGAATTTAAAAAATCGCACAATTATCATTAATGACCAGATTGATTCTGATATTGTAGAACATGCAATGTTACCACTTATTGAAATGGATAATGATGGTACAGATGAGCCTATTACTATTAGATTGTCTACTGTAGGTGGATCACTTTTCGATGGTATTACACTTTGTGATATAATTGATGGTCTTAAAACCAAGACCACTATTATTGTGCAGACTTATGCTTATTCTATGGGGGGGATTATCCTTATGGCAGGATATAATAACCCTAATGTTAAAAAAGTTTGTTATAAGCATAGCACAGCACTTTTACATGCTGGTAGCACTTATTTGGAAGGCAATTCGTCATCAGTAAAAGACCAATTTCATTTTAATCAGAAATTTGAACAGAAACTTAAAGACTATACTCTTTCTCATTCTAATATTACGGAAAAAGAATATAACGCTATGGAACGTTATGAGTGGTATATGGATTCCGATACAATGCTTGAAAAGGGCTTAGTTGACGAAATTCTGTGAGGTGGCTATGAGTAAGAAATTCTTAGACACAAATGCAATTCTTGAAAATAATGCAGATCTTACAAATGTAGTTATTAGCTCCAAGACGATTGAAGAACTTGAATCAATTAAAAGTAATCGTAATAAATCTGATGAAATTCAATATAAGGCTCGACAGGCTGTTAAAGCAATAATGCGAGACAAACCAGAAGTAGTGGTAGTTACAGAAGATGATTATAATATGCTTTCGAAAATGAAGTTAGAGTGTAATAATGATAATCTGATTATCGCTACTGCAAAAAGAGCAAATCTTGAAAATGAAAATTCTGTGGTATTCGTTACGAATGACTATCTTTGTGGATTGATTGCTGAAAATTATTTTGGGCTGACAGTTGAGAAAAATGAAAACGATAAAACTGGAGAAATTTATCAAGGATACCGCGCCATTAGAGGAAATACTGATACGATAAACTCATTGATGAATAAAATAGATTTATCTGATTGGGTAGTAAATGAATATCTTATTATAGAGAATACAGATGATAATACTTCGAAAGAAATGCGTTTTGATGGTGAAAAGTTTGTAAATCTCAAACTCCCTTCATCTAAATTTATCAAGGCTAAAAATTCATTACAGAGATGCGCATTAGACATTTTACTTAATCCTGATATTACAATCGTTGCTATTCTAGGTGGTTATGGAAGCGGTAAAACGTTCCTTGCTATGCAGATGGCTTTATATAATGTACAAGAGAAAGGTAATCAGTCAAAGATACTCGGCGTTAGAGAAACACTTGGTGAAGGTATGAGTGTTGGGTATTTGCCCGGCGATTTGAATGATAAGATTGGCAACTTCTTCTCTCCTTTAGCACAATCGTTAAATGGTGGAGAGTTTGAACTTGATAGGCTTAGAATGGCTGGTACATTAGATGTTAATGTTCCTTATTATATGAAAGGCACAACGTATAATTCAACAATTATTCTTTGTGATGAAGCAGAGGATTTAACAGAAAAGCAGATAAGGCTTGTTGGAACTAGATTAGGCGAAAATAGCAAGATTTATTTTGCTGGAGATTATAAGCAGTCTGTTATAAATCATTCGCAAGGAAATCCTTTAGTAAAAATGTGTAATGCATTTAAGGGCAAACCCAAATTTGCTTGCATTTATCTCGGTGAAGACGTTAGAAGTGAAACGAGTAAAATGTTTGCGGAATTATTTGAAAATTAAATGTAATTCAAAAAAGAACAAGAGAAGGTGATTCTTATATAAAGACAAAGTGTATATTCACGCCCTATGTAGCAAGACGATTACTAAAAATGGGGAACGTGATAGTAGATATAAAACCTCGTAAAGAAGATAAAGATAAAACAATCTTTGTCTTTGAAGATACTGAGAAATTACAAACTGATTTAGCAATAGCTATTCAGCATTATCATGAAGAAAGTACATAGAAAGGACAAATTATTATGGCTAAGACAGTTAAAAAGGTAAGTTTTTCAAAGGGTCTTATTTCTCGTGAGGGAAGTGAGCTTATGATTACTGAAATTGGCAAGGACGAAACTAAGACTTATAATCTCAATAAGGTTATTGATGAGTTTATAGGTCAGGAGGGTGTTAGCCTTACTATCAGCATTGATGATGATATTCCTGCTGAGGAAGACGACTAAAGGTCGGTGTGCATGACAAAGTACAAGAGACTGGATGGGGAAGATTTTGATACATATGCTTTAAGATTATATGAGAATAAAATTGAATATGACCTAACTAGTAGAGACATTTCACTTTTACTTAATCAGGAAAGCGATATTCAAAAATCAGAATCGGCATGGAGAAAGCATTATGCTTGTATGAGAAAGGGTATTGAATACCAACGTAATTTAGACAACGTTGGCATTGCAACTAGAATATTATGTATCTCTGATTGTCACGTTCCTTATCAGCTTACTATTGATACGTTAGAGAAGTATAAAAACAAGGTTGATATTCTTCATCTGAATGGAGATATTGGTGATTGTCAAGGTATTTCAAGTTTCCCTAAGGTCTATCGAAAGTCCCCTATGGAAGAAATTATTGAAACTCGTCAATATATTATTAATTTAATTGAATATATAAAGCCTAAAAAAGTTGTAATCAACTTTGGCAATCATGAAATCAGATTCCAAAATTATTTTGCTAAAAATCTTGATACTGATATTCTTGAACTAATGCCACAGACAGCATTGGAGTTAATTTGTGTAGATGGTTTTAAGCATTATAATAAGCGTGAAAGAACCAAGGTAGAATATAAACCTTTAGTGGAAGTTTTTGACGATGTTGAAATTGAATATACAGGAAATTGGTTTAATCAGATTGGTGATTGTATATTTGCGCACCCAAAGGCGTTCTCATCAGGGATATTAAAGACTGCTGAAAAGGCAATGCTTTGGTTTAGAAATGAGGGTTATAATTTCAAAACTCTTGTTTTAGCTCATACACATCGCAGTGGTATGTATAGTGTAGGTAATACCACTATTTATGAACAAGGTGCTTTTTGTGATACAAAAGCAAATAATTATTCTGATGGACAATTATATAACAGTCAAAAGGAAGGCTTTATATATTTGTGTCAGGATAGTCAAGGCAATACAATAAGAGAAAAGACAAATCTTATTGTGTTAAATTAGAACTCTAATAAAAACAACAACAAAAGAAAACAAAGAAAGAGGTAAATTATTATGGTAAAGAAGAATTTTATTGATGTTATTCAGACTAAGGTAAACGAGGTAACTGGCGAGGAGTATTCTAAGAGAGTGTGTGGTGATATGCTTGACGCTGTAACTTCTGCTATTGCAGAGGTTCTTACTTCTGGTGATACTATCAGAATTGATGGTCTTGGTACATTTAGCACTCGTTTTCAGGCAGGTCGTGAGGGTGTTTCTGCTTTCAATGGTGAGAAGTGGAAGACCGCAGACACACTTGTTCCGGCGTTTAAGTTTAGTGGCTCTCTGAAGGATTCCGTTGCTGAGACTTATGACCCCAAGAAGCATAAGCCTGCCAAGTAATCTGAGTATAAGAATTTTATATATAAGAACATAAAACAAAATTAAAAAAGAAACAAGATGAAGTACATAAGGAGAATTTTATGCTCGCAGAAAAGATGACTGAATATGATGTGTTTACCGAGGCATTGAGTAACAGTAAGAATGATACTTCGATTATTGTACCTCGCACAAAGGTAATAGATTTTTTGAAGATATGTGTTACTAATTGTATAGGTGACAAGTATAAGTTTATCGAAATTGATATAGACGATGAGGATTGGTGTGATTATGTAATATCGTTTGTAGATATTGATGGTGTTACTGATGTTTTCATTGAACCTATGGTGAACAGAGATAAGAAAGTTTATTTTGATACTGAATGTGATATCTCTTATGTTGATGTTGAATGCGATAATGATATTTTTGCACATTTGACTACATTTAAGGAAATGCACATTTTTGATACTAGGTGTTAAAGAAAAATAGATTAGGGTAAAATCTATAAAATTAAGAATATCTCTTGTCTAAACAGATAATTGATAGATGTGAGGTCAGGCAGCGCAATAGTGCTGTCTGACTATATGGGCGACCTTGCAGTAGACCGTTAGGTGATGGTGCAAATCCATCGTTGCCCACCGATAATGGGTATGGTTTCCGATGTTGTAGCCCCAATAAAAACAACTCGGCACACGTTTGTGCTGGACGTGTGGTTTGCATGATTTTTGCATAAAACTCCTTTCACATCCTCCGTAACAGATGAGTGCCGTTCTATGGGTATAGGACGGTGCTTGTTTGTTATTTGGATTATACCTTATCGGGTATGATTTTTAAGAAATTAAGACTATTTATACCTTAAAGGGTATAAATCAATAAAAATAATATTGCAGAGTAGAGAAGTAGTTATCTCGCTTGTCTCATAAACAAGAAATCGTGGGCGCACATCCCACCCCTGCTACCAAGTCCTTTATAGGATTACTTGCTAGTCGAGGTCAGACTTGTTCTGATAGCTCATCTACCATGTGTAGAAAGAGGGTCTGGTATTCTTGATTAGAGTATCTGTTCAAAAACATATTGCAAATGTTCAGCATGGATAATTTACGGATTATCTGTGTTGTTTTGTATGCAATGACTTATGTATGGTGGGATATGTTCCCGCCGGTCTAATTCTGCTTTAGATTGGTTTTCTATTTGCAGATTAGGATAAATTGTATTTTATCCTCTTTAATAATGAGGTGTAGCGAAATGTTACACCTCAAAATATTATTTTACTATTTATTTTTTTATTAAGGAGAATGAAATTATGACAGAATTAATTAAAGTAAATTACGATGCAAACAACGACAAGCCTACCGTCAGCGGGCGGGAGCTTCACGAGGCACTTGGCATTAACACGCCTTATACACAGTGGTTTGGGCGCATGGCAGAGTACGGCTTCACCGAAAACGAGGACTTTTGGACGGATCACAAAAATGTTATCCGTTCTGACGGAACAGAAATGCCACAGGTTCAGCTTGAACATTTTCTTACAATCCCCATGGCAAAAGAAATCTGTATGCTCCAGCGCAATGACAAGGGCAAGAAATTTCGGAAGTATTTTATTAGTATTGAGGAACAATGGAATAGCCCAGAGGCAATAATGGCAAGAGCATTAAAGATTGCCAATAGAACAATAGAAAGCCAGAAATATTTAATTGAAACTCTTGATAATGAAAATAAGATATTGGCTTCTGAAACATTATATTGGGCTGATAGAAAGCTCATCAATGCAATCGTTAGAAGATATGCCGGATATGCTTGCGATGGGAACTTTGGAATTGCTTGGACTAATTTCAAGAAAGAGTTGTTGTATAAGTATAGTATTAATCTTAATTCTCGCATTACAAAGTATTTGAATGAAACAGGTAAAAAGACTAAACCTCAAACTTTGGAAATGCTTGATGATAGCGAAGTATCTGATGCTCTTAGAACGATTGTTTCTTTGTGTAGGGAAAGTAATGTAGATATATCTGATTTACTTAATAATCATAAAGATAAGATAGACAACGCTGACAAGTGATTAAAAGCTACAAACCCGTTATACATAAATGAATATAATGGCTCACAGCTTAATTTGCTGTATAAAAATTCAAATAAAGGAAGTGATATAGTGGCAAGAACAACTGTCTACAATCATATAACAACTGAGGAGAAGATAGCAGAAATTAACGAAAATAATACTTGGCTTATAAATGAATTTCTAGAGTATCTTGCCTCTATTGACCGTGCGCCTCAAACTTTAAGGTCATACAAGAGTGATTTGCATATATTTTTTGTATGGAATATTGACTTTAACAATAACAAAGATTTTGTAAAATTAACAAAACGAGAAATAGCCAAATTTCAGAATTATGCTATAAATGAATGGCACTGGTCTCCTCGCCGAGTGAGGAGAGTCAAATCAACTCTTAGTTCAATGAGTTTATTTATTGAGAATATTCTTGATGACGAAGAAGGATATGAAAATTTTAGACCTATAATAAAAAAGATTGAATCCCCTGTGAATGAAGCAATTAGAGAAAAGACTATCTTTTCTGATGAACAAGTTGAACTTTTGATGAATACTCTTGTTGAACGTAAGGAATATGAAAAAGCTTGTGCGGTTGCAATAGCAGCATATTCGGGCATGAGAAAAGCCGAAATTCTGCAAATGAAGATGGAATATTTTAATGACGACCATTTAGTATTTGATTGTTTGTATAAAACTGATAAAATTAGAGCAAAGGGCAGAGGACAACTAGGCAAGCAAATTAACAAATATGTTATGAAAAAGGTTGATAAATATTTAGACCTTTGGAAAGCAGAACGAGAAAGACTAGGCATTAATTCTGAATGGGTGTTTGTCAGAAGATGTAATGGGAATTTCGTTAGAAGGGAAACCCTTGACAATTGGACTGATGAATTTTCAGAAATTGTTGGAGAAGATTTTTATTTTCACTCTTTACGACATTATGTATGTTCAATGCTTTCTGCAAATAATCTACCAACAGAAGTAATTCGAGAATTTTTTCAGTGGGAGTCGGTGGAAATGGTGAAAATCTACAACGATAATTCAGCAATTGACGATTTTAATAAATATTTTTCTGTTGATGGCGTTAATAAGCAAGAGGATAGTAAAGGTTTCTCGGATATAAAATAATTCATATAAAACAAGCAAAAGAAAGGACACCAAAATGAACAATAACGATAATAAATTTACAGACTCCGAGGCTCGTCTCATAGACCGTCTTGGTTGTGCAGGAATTATATTTATATTTATTCTTAGCATAGTAGTGATAATTTTCTCTCCTGTAATAGCTTTTGGTATATCATATTTTATAGGTTGGATAATGTCGCTTTGTATAGGTGATGTTGTAGCAAATGGACTGAATATGATATTTGCAACTGATAGATTTACACCAGAGGTTATTCCGTTATTCTATGGAACTATAGGGCTGATTGGTAGTTTCTTTAGAAAGAGCAATGGAACAATTACAAATGAGATTAATGAAACAAAGAAAAAGCTCAATAGCAAAGTTAGCGAAGATTAAAAATACAATAAAAAATAATCAAATAAAATTAAGCCTTACTGTAATGGTAGGGCTTTATATATGTCTTGATTGGCTGCATGAGGTTGATTGAGAGATGATACAAAGACTTACAGAGTTGCAAACTGTAAGAAAAGCAATGATAGGATCTTCTCCCCTGTCATTGCTTTTCTTTGTGTTTAAATAAAAGATTTAGGAGAAGGTGTAGAATGGAGAAGAAAATATGGGCAGAAAAGTAACACAAGAAGAATTTGTAGAAAAATTAAAAAAGAAAAATCCTAATTTAATTGTAATTGGGCAATATATAAACATGAAGAATAGTATAAGGGTTAAATGCTTAAAATGTGCTTATGAAATGGATATTAATGCTGGCAATTTATTAAGTAAATATCAAACCAAATTATGTCCTAATTGTTCTAATGGAAGAAGAAAAATAAAAACAAAAGAAGAGTATATTGATGTTTTAAATTCAATTACAAATTTTACAATAAAAATAATTGGTGATTTTAATGGATTAAATATTAAATCTAGACATAAATGTAATGTTTGTGGATATGAGTGGGAAACATTGCCTAGACATTTGATTGAAAAGAAAAAACATTCTGGATGCCCCGTTTGTTCTAATAATATACAGAAAACAACTTTGCAATATAAGAAAGACCTACAAAAAATTAATTCTAATATTATAGTTGTAGGGGAATACATAAATAACAAAACTAAAATTGAACATAAGTGTAAGATTTGTAAAAATGTTTGGTTTTCAACACCGCATAATATTTTGAATGGTAAAACTGGTTGCCCATTTTGTAATTTTTCACATGGTGAACAAATAATTAATAATTATTTAAAAAACAATAAAATACCTTTTATTCCACAATATAAGTTTGAAAATTGCAAAAATATAAAACCTTTACCTTTTGATTTCTACTTGCCAGATTATAATATTTGTATAGAATTTGACGGGATTGGGCATTTTGAAAAAGTTTCATGGAATGGATGTGATGATAAACAAGCTAATATAGTATTTCAAAATACAGTAAAAAACGATGCAATAAAAACAAATTATTGTAAACAGAACGGTATTAAACTTATTCGTATTCCTTATTGGAATTTGAATAACATTGAAAGTATTTTAGATAAAGAATTGGAGGTGAATTGATTATGCCAAGAAAAATTAATGAAAAAGGAAGCAGACCTATTAAAAATAAATCTGGTATTGTTACACATCAGGAAGAAACCGTATTAAAAACAATAAAACCTGTTGAACCAGTTGCTGAAGATTATTATAAATGCTGCACTTGTGGTAAAAAATACACCAAACAGTCGGGTAATTTTTCTTATAGTCAATCACCTTTATATAAAGGGAACAATTCATTTCTGCCAATTTGCAATCATTGTCTTGAAAATTTAGTAGAACAATATACAGAAATACTTGGTAGCCAGAATGAGGCAATTAAACGTATTTGTTTACATTGGGATATGTATTTCAATGAGACAATTCTTAATTCTACAAAAAAAATTGATGCAAATAGAAGTAGAATTAAGAATTATGTGAGAAATTGTAATCTTAATCAAAACAATGGGAAAACATATGATACATACCTGCAAGAAATGAACAAGGGCATCATTCAAAATGTAGACCAGATAGGTGAAATGAAAGCCGAAGGTCAAACAAATATTACAAAGGTAATGTTTGAACGTTGGGGACAAGTATCAAGTGAGGATATTGTTGCTCTCGAAGAACATTATAAAATGCTTAAAAAACAAAACCCCAATTGTGATAATAATCAAGAAATATTTATCAAAGATTTATGTTACACTAAATTACTTCAGCTTAAAGCATTTAAAGATGGCAATAGTACTGATTTTGAAAAATATACAAAACTTTATCGTGATACATTTAAACAGGCAGGATTAAAAACTGTGCAAGAAACAGATGCAAGTGGTGATGAAACCCTTGGTGTAACTCTTGCTGTAATTTCTCAATATACACCAGAAGAATATTATAAAGACAAGAAATTATATAAAGATTTTGATGGTATAGGAGAATATTTCCAAAGATTTGTATTGAGACCTTTAAAAAATTTAGTCTTGGGCACAACTGAACGTGATAAAGAATATTGTGTCAAGGACGGTGATAATGATGGCGAGTAAATATGCTGACGATAATCAAAAAGTTTTATATAAAAAATTTCCGAGTACTCATTATTTAAGTAATCCTAAAAATGTTGACAATTTATATTTATGGTCAACATTCTTTAGAAGAAATTTGCATAGAGTGGCTATTGATTATTTAGGATTAAAATTGCATTTATACCAAGTAATAATTTTGTATTTTATGGGTATAAGTCAATTTATTGCCATAATAGCCAGTCGTTCTGCTGCTAAATCATTTATTATAGCAGTTTATGCTTGTTGCACTTGTATTGTTAAACCTTATTCAAAAATAGTATTGGCTTCAGGAACAAAAGGACAAGCCAAACTTATAGTTACTGAGAAAATTAAAAATGAACTAATGAATATGTCCCCTACATTACGGAGAGAAATAGCAACGATTAAAGATAATCAAAATGAAGTAATTATTGTTTTTCGTAATGGTAGTACAATAACTGTTGTTTGCGCCGGGGAAAGTGGTCGCGGGCATAGATCAACAAGTTTGCTCAGAGAAGAATATAGGCAAATTGAAAAAGAAGTTGATGATAGTATCTTATCGCCTTTTCAGATTATTAGACCTGCACCTTATGCCATAATTGAACCCTATAAAGATATGAAAGATGTCCAAGATGAGCCAGTAGATATTTATATTTCTTCTAGCTGGTTTGATAATGGGCATTGGATGTGGGATATTGCAGATACAGCTTTAAATAATATGCTTAATGAGCAAGGTGGTTGCTTATTTGCTTTTGATGAAAGCATTACCTTAAAACATAATATTAAAACTATAAAACAGCTTAAACGTGAAAAAGCTAAGCAGGACAGTTTGACATGGAGAATAGAGTTTTTAAATGAAAGAGTAAAAGAAAACACTTCTGCTTTTTTTACATATTCAATGTTTAAAGATAATATGAGATGTAAAAAACCGTTTTATCCAAGAGTGATGTCCGATGTATTGTCACATAAGAAAAATCCTTATAGCATTCCTAAACAAACGGGAGAAATCCGAATCATAGCTTGTGATATGGCTTTCGTAACAAATAAAAAGAATGATAATTCTATTTTTTCATGTATTAGACTATTACCTGAAAGTATGACTTATCAAACAGGAGATAACGGAGAAAAAGAATTAAAGCGGGGTTATCGGAAAGTTGTTTGCTATCTTGAATCTATTCAAGGGGGGGATGGTAATAAGCAAGCCCTTAGAATTAAACAATTATTTGAAGATTTTGAAGCAGACTATTGTGTTCTTGACACAAGAAATGGTGGTATTCTTGTATATGATTTATTAGCTCGTGTTATGTATGATGAAGAGCGAGACAAAGAATATCAAGCTTGGAAATGTATGAATGATGATAATATAGCAAATAGAGTTAAAGTAGATGGTGCGTTACCAATATTATATGCTGTTGTTGCTTCTCAAAAATTAAACAGTGATATTGCTATGGAATTTAAAAATACGTTAGAAAATAAAATGATTGATATTTTAGTTCCTTTGCAAGAAGCCCAAGAAGGTATGTTAAATGCAATATCTGATTATACAACTGCCATATCAGCAGACACACAACTATTCTATGAACGACCATATTTGGAAACTCAGCAATTAGTTAAAGAATGTATTGAGCTTGTATATGAAAAGAGAGACCAAACAGGTATAATTGTAATAAGTGAGCAAGGCAATAACCGAAAAGATAGATACACAAGTGTATCATACGGTGTGCATTTTGCTTGCTTGCTTGAACAGGATTTATTATCAGATAGCTCTGATTATGATTATGGCACATTTATTAATTAAATAAAATTATAAGTAGAAAGGGGCGAAATTATGAATGACACAGAGAAGAAGGAGCAATCTTATGAATTTAATTCTCAATGGAGCAATATAGTATATGCCAATATAAATTTTGATTTGTTTTCTAATTATACACCAGAGCAAATTAAATCAATATTATCTAACCCGATAGTTAAAAACAAACAAATTCGAGACTTAAGCAGAAAAGTATATAATACTAATCCCATTGTATCAAACGCCGTTGACTATATAGTTTCTTTGCCTAGCCTTTCTCATATTCTTACATCAACTGGCAAGAGCAAGAAAAAGGTTAAGGATAATAAACAAAAAGTTGAAAATGTCCTTGACTATATTAATGATAAGGGAATAATACGAGATTTTTTATTTAGAGATTGTTTAGATGGTGCTTGTTATTATTATTTTGATATTCAGAGACAAGGGGTAGATAATACAAAATTTGTCTCTGACTATGAAATGACGGGGCTTATGGAACTGAATAATTTAGATGTTTCTGTGGCAATGATACCACTACCTGTTGATTATGTAAAAATAAGAGGTTACAAAAACAATCGACCTGTAATTGCGTTTGACCTTGATTATTTTAATCAATTTACAGAAGAAAAGAAAATAAATAAACTTAAATGTTATCCTTATGACATTCGTAACGGATATGAAAAGTGGAAGAACAATGAAACATCGGGCAGTTGGCTTGTGTTAGATAATAACAAAACAGTTGTTCATAAGATAAAAAGTGATAGACGTGAACCCTATGGCAGACCAATTACAATTTCTGCTCTTATAGATATTTTTTATAACGATTATTTAATCACTACAAAAAGAAGTGTATTAGGTGAAGTAAATAATAAAATAATTTATCAAACTTTGCCTGAAGGCGAAAAAGGAAGATGCAGTTTAACCAGAACGCAACAAGAAGAACAGCATAAGACGGTAAAAAGTGCGGTTATGACAAAAAATAATCGTGGAGGAACATCGTTCTTTACTGTTGCTGCGGGGACAAAGATTGATTCTATTGATACAAGCGTAGATATCCTAAACGAAGAAATTGAGCCTAAACTTAATTCAAATATTGCTATGGGACTAGGTTTTGCGTTGGGCCTTCTTGACGGTGAAAGTGGTAACTATTCATCTCAACAACTTAGTCTTGAACTATTATTTAGTAAGGTTTATACTTGGGTTACAGAAATTGCAGCCGAATTATCCTATGTGATAAACAAAAATGTTGTAAGAGATAAAAATAACGAAATACAGATTTATTATCTTCCGACAAGTCTTGTTAATAGAGATAAATTTGTTGCTCTGAATAAAGAACTCTATATGTCTGGTAGTGGTAGTAAATCTACATGGATCACTTCTGTTGGTTGGGATTTGGACGCATATTTATCTCTTATGGATATGGAAAAATCAGAAAAATGGGACGATAAATACACACCCCATCCGACGTCTTATAATTCTTCGGGTGATGATAATTTAAGCGAAGAAGATAAGGGTGGTAGACCTAGCGTAGAAAATGCAACAAATGATAGTACATTAGCCACTCAGGGGAATAACACCAATAATCAGCCAAAGCCGAGTACAAGTTGATATGGAAAGGTGGTGATATAGGTGAAATTATTTGAAATTAATAATAAGCAAGATAAAAAAACAGGATATAAAAGATTTAAACTTATTCTTGCTGAGATTTATGACAAATCTTGTATTGTTAATGAAACAGGCACAGAATACAACGACAATGGTATTACTTGGATAGATGAGTATGTTAAAAAAGTAAAAGATACTCTTATTGGTTCAAGTGTAACCGTTGAATTTGTAGACGATAGTAAAACGGATATTCTTGGTCATGGTGAGACAGGTCAGTATAAAGATGGTGTTCCATTGTTAAGCAATGCTACCACAATAGGTCATTTTGACAAAGCGTACATTGATGAAATTGCTAATGAAAATAATGAAACAAAAAAGGTCTTTGTGGGTGAAGGAACATTAGATTATATGAGATATTCTGATTGTATTGACCTTTTATCTGAAAAGCTATCTAACAATGAAACAATTTATGGTAGTGTTGAAATAGTAAGAACCGAGCATAACCCAGCAATAGTTTATTTATACGGATATAAAGATTTCGGAAGAATACCTATTGAATTTGAATTTTCTGGATATGCTCTTCTTGGCTGTGGTGTTCAGCCATCTGACCACACAGCTTCACTACTTGAATTGAATAATAAAAAAAATGATATTAAGGAGGAATCTATAACAATGGATGAAAAGACACTTGGTATGATTACAGATTCCATTAAGGCTACTATTTCCGAGTGTAATAGTAAGACTGAGGAATTTGAATCAAAAATTACTGAGCTTAATTCTGCTCTTGAAGAAAAGATTGAGGAGATTAACTCTTTGACAGAGAAGGTTTCTGCGCTTGAAACTGCACTTGAAACAGCCAAGGCAGACACCGAGAGTGTTTCTGCTGAGAAGAATACCCTTATTGAGGAACTTAATTCTGTTAAGTCTGAACAGAAAAAGGCTGAATTGAACACTGCTCTTGCAGAATTTACAGACGAGCAGAAAAATTATGCAAAGGCTGAGATTGAAGCATTTAATGCTGACCCTATTAAGTCTGAAATCAATTCTGTCACTTCTAAGATTTATGAGGGTATTGGTAAAGCTACTATTGCTTCTGAGGCTGAAAAGGCAAAGGTTCTTGCAGAACAGAACTCTAAGAAGATTGATATTTTTGCTGATGTAGATGATACTTCTATAAATAGCAATGATGATGGTTCTATTTATTAATTTAGAAAGGTGGATTTTGTAAATGATTAAGGTATATGAAATTTCTCAGATTGAGAAGACTGGTGTCGGTGATGGTACAGTTAAGGCTGCTGCTGGTGGTACAAAGAATTTCTTCCTCGGTACTGTTACTGATGGCGTAGTGGTTTCTGCTCCTACTACTGGTCTTGGTATTAAGCTTATTGCAAACTATGGCAGAGGCGATGATATTTATAAGGATTTTGTAACTCCCGCTGGCGAACTTGTTACAGCTTGGGATGTATCTGCTTGGAAGGGTAAATGCCTTCAGGTTTCTCCTGATAGTATTACATACGGTTCTTCCGAGACTTATGCTTCTATTACTGCTGGCACAACTCTTATGAATGCTGGTGCTGACGGCAATTTTCATATTATGACTTCTGACTCAGGTATTTCTGATGGTGGAGTATATTTTAAAGTTGTAAAGAAGATCGATTTTGACGGCAATGGTGTTCTGGTTGAAGTTATTGTGAAGTAAATTAACAAGAAAGGACGAAAAATAATTATGGCTATGACTTTTGAAATGAATAATGTAAGACGAGATTCTGATATTACTCTTACAAATGAAATTAAGCATTCTTCCCCTATCGTAGAGATTTTCTCTGCACTTACTGATGGTAAGGATACGTCTAAGTACGGTAAGAAGACAGATGCAGTTGTAAATAAAATTAAGGAACTGGGCGAGGGTATTGCTAATGGCGATGCGAAGTCTCTTGCTGAGCTTAATACTATCAGAAAGTATTCTGTTGAACCTTTCCTTACTGCCGAGATACAGAACCTGAGTATTTTTGGCGACTTTGAATCTCTGGGCTATGATGAGTCTATTGAGATAGATTCTTGGAAACTTATTGGCGATAAGTCTCGTGAACAGGCTCTTAATGCTGATGTAATTTTCCCTGCTATTAAGGCTGAGAAGTACACCATTGGTACAAAGACCATTTCTGGCGGTTGGGCTACTGATTATCGTAGACTTATGCTTGGTGATATGTCTAAGGAGAATGAAGGTAAGAATCAGGTTAGAATTGACATTATCAATAAGATGAAGAAGGAAATTGTAACTAACGCTTATAATGCTGTTAAGAATGCAACTCCTGTAAAGTATTTCTTTGAGGGTGCGGGTCTTACTAAGATTGGTGTTGACGATGTTCTCAAGAAGGTAAGAAGACTTGGCACTGGCGCAACTGTTATTGGTGATTATGCACTTCTTCAGCAGTTTACTCCTTGGGCTGGTTTTAATTCTGAGGTTGCCTACAATGGTAGCAGATACGGCTATATTCAGGGTATTTCTGCTGATGACCTTAGAGACATTCGCACAAAGGGTATTCTTGGTGTTTATAATGGTGCAATTCTTGCAGAGATGACTAATCCTTATGATTATTCTAACCTCAATGCTGCTGGCGACAACTTTAGCACCATGCTTGATGCAGGTCTTGCTATTGTTGTTCCTACTGGTGGGCAGTTTGGCTCTCCCATTAAGTCTTGGACAAGAGGTGGTTTGACTACATTTAGCGGTAATGATGTTACCACTGGTCATGTTCTGTCTAGATTTGATGTAGAGTTTGCTACTACGGTAGTTCGTGGCAGAGAATTCCAGCTCGGTATGCTTTCTGACACAAATCTTTAATTTTAATTAAGTGGTAATGATTATGGGTTACTGATTTAGTAACCCATAATTAAAGCACATGAAAGGATATATTGACAATATGGCTAAAAGAGAGAACACAATAAAGATTATTGAAAATACAATTCCTGAAGATGATACAGTTATTGAAACTACAAACGATGCTATTACAGATGAAAATGTATCTGATGTTCAAGAAGAAATCAAACCATTAAACATGGAAGAAAAGATAACACTTAAAAATCTTGCTAACTGGATGGTTGGGTTTAATAAACTTGAAACCAATGGAGAGGTAAATATCAAAGCGGGTGGTTCGATAAGATTATCTCGTGCAGAAGTAATTTCACAGTTTGAAAATGGAAATAAACTTCTTCGTGGTAATGGAAACGGCGACCATGCAACTATTTTTATAGATGATAAACTCACAAGGGATTATCTTGATATTACATCTGAACTTATTGATAAGAATAAGGTTGAAAAGATTTTTGCGATTAAAGAACTTGACGACTTTAAGAAGGAAGTTACTAGAACTTTTACTACACAGGCAGAAAAGGTTCTTCTGATTAAACTCATTAGAGAATGTGGTTTTAATGACTTTAATAAAATCAGAGAATGTGAAGCCGTTTGTGGTATGACTGTATAAAAGAAAGGATGTGGTGAGAATAGCAAGCACTACATATATAGATGTGGTTAATGTTTTTGAAGCCACATTTCAAGAAAAATCTCAACTTAATTCAGACCTTGTATTTCAATGGTTTAGTATGGCAGTAGAAGAATTTTCAAGGGAAATAGAACCTCTTGTATTTGATAAAGATACTGATTCATTTTTGTATTATGATAAAAATGAAAATCTTATTCCGCTTCCTTATTTATACATACAAATACTTGGTTATACAATAAAGCGTTATTATTGTGAACGTCAGTATGACCGGATCATAAAACGGACTAATATTATTGGCAAGGATTTAACTCTCAATAATACAAGTGCTGATAAGGCACACGCAAAAGAAGAATTGGATTATGTTGATACAAAAATAGCAGAATTTTATGATAAATTACTACCTACAGCCTATAATTGAGGTGAGTTTATGAGTACAGAATGGTATTTAATTAATTCGCCACATTATACCGAGGGAACAGAAAAAAATGATTTCCGATTTAACGCTGATTTAGGTATAGATGATTTTTTGATAGATTCGCCCTTATCAAATAAAATTCTTCTTTGTAAAGGGAAGTTTGATAAAGGAACAAATTCGTTTGAAGAAGAATTTGAAATCGATGGTATTATACAAGGCAATTCTCCTGAAACTCAAACGAAAGGTTGGCAACGCCAATTATTAACTCGTTTAAAAACAATTTCGGATTACAAATATGTTAAAGTATATGACAAAGATTATGATAGATGGAATATTTGGCTCATAATGACTATGCCTACTAATAACAAGATGTATGAAAAAGTAGTTTTGTATTTATGTAATTATATTGCTAAATGGCAAGATGATGATGGTAATATAATTTATCAGCCATTTCACGTTGAAAATGCTTCGCAATATAATACCGGAGAAGAGGGAAATAAAATTCTTACATTGGGCTATAATCAGCTTTTGGTATATACATCTTTAGATAATGAGACAATTTATCTTGACCGTACCAAACGAATGTTTATTGATTATAATAACGTAAATCCGATACCGTATAGAATTACAAGAATTGATACTGTTAGTGAATCTTATGCTGAAAGTCGAGTATTATGTTTGATATTTAGCGAGGATGTTTATAATCCCGATACAGATAATATTGAAGAATGGCTTTGTGATTATATTGAACCTGTTTCACCAAATAATATTGAAATTACTTATGTAGGTAATCCCAGTATCAGAGTGGGTGGTTCTTATAAAACATTTACTGCAAATACACTAACACCTGTTACATGGAATATTGTTGCTACACCTGATGTACAGAGTTGTATTACTTTAACTCTGGTAACTAGTGACAATAAATGCAAGATAAAATGTTCTCAAAATGAGAATGCTATTGGTAAAAGTTTTGTTCTTAAATGTGATGATGGGGCGGGAAACACAGGCGAAATAACAGTTAATATTGTAGGAGGTGTATGATGGGAAAGAATGATAATTTAATAGAGGATTATCGAAATCTTGTAACGAATACTTTGCTTACTAATCCTACTATTGTAGAAGTCCTTAGTGATGGCAAATATAGTTTGGAAGAAGCAGATGAGTTAATGTGGACACATATTTTCCCTAATCAGTATATACCTGATACAATAACTGAAACAGGGTCGTTTATTTTGTATGATTTATCTGATGCTGTTATATCGCGAGTTAATAAAACTTATATAGAGGTAACTTTATATTTTTGGGTATTAACTCATTATAAAATGCCAAAATACAATAATAAATTACGAAACGATATTCTTGTAAGAGAATTGAGAAAAGATTTCGGTGAAAAAGATTGTTTTGGTATCGCCAAGGCTCATTATGTTTCTAACAGTATATTTAATTCGGGGACTAATAAATATACTGGCAGGCTGATTACGTTTCGTGTAACGGATTGGTCGGATAGAATAAGATATAAGGATTAAATAATGGCGAAATTTAATCTTCTTAATAAAAAACAGTATAAATTCAATGATTTGATAACTGTAAATATTCCAATGGTTGGCGATGTTTGGGGTGAAGACAGAGATATTGCTATTGAAAAAGGATATCTTCAAACGGCTTCGTTATTTATTCAAACACCTACTGATTTAATGTTGGAATTAAAAGAGATTGGAATTTACTGGACAGATGTTACAGAATATGAAGTATTTGTGATGTTTTTGCTATCGTTATTGTCTGAAATACAGCAAGGTAAAGAAAGTGGTAAAATTATTCACCGTTGGAAATTAGTATTTCCCACACTTGATTGTTCTGACATATGGGCAAAAAGCAATGATGATAATAAGAATGTAATATTTGTAAATAGTAAAGACCAAATAATTTTTAATAAAGCTATTTATGAACAGTTATCAGATTTATTGTGCTGTATTTTACATGCTGAAAAAAATCGTGAATATAGAAAAGTCCCTGAAAAAGAAACACGAGATTATATTTTGGACAGGGCTAAGAAAAAGCGTGAACGTGAGAAGGCTCGACTCCAAAATAAACAAGATAGTAAATCGTCATCTGCTTTAGATGGCGTTATTTTATTTCTTGTTAATAACTGTAATTTCAAATATAATTTTGAAACGGTTAAAAATATCACTTTATATGATTTATATGCTTCATACAAGCAGATAAATAAAAACGCTGAAATCGACAATATCATGTCCGGATATTATTTCGGTACAGTTGATTTGAAGAAAATAGGCGATAGTAAATTACAAAGAATTATTATATGAAAGGATTGAATAATTATGGCTAATGCTGCGATTGCAATGCTTGAGGGCTGGACGATTACGTCCGTAGAGACTATTGAGAATTATTCTCGTACTGATGATACCTGCCTTAATATTCTTGATGAGATTAAGAATATTACTCTTTCTAACTCCGAGGATAGTGCTGATGTAACTGGTAAGAACGATACTGTGCTGTTTACTATTAAGAAGAATAAGGCTGTTGAGGGTTCTGGTTCTTCCGGTTATATTTCTGGCTCTCTGCTTTCTCTCCAAACTGGTTCTGACCCTGTATCTGGTAAGATTAAGTTCAGAAAGAGAGAGGTTATTTCTTTTGAGGACAACGCTACTGAAGTAGTTACTGCTGAAACCGCTGTTGGTACTGCTGGCTCTGAACTTCTGAATGTACTTATTACTATTGATGGTACGACTACTAAGTATGAGCAGGCTTCTTCTGAGGATGCTTCTCATGTGGCTTATACTTCCGGTACTAAGAAGATTACGCTCCCTACTGGCATTACTAATGCAGGTACTATCGAAGTAGTTTATGAATATGAGAAGGACGGTGCTTCCGTAGGCAACTCTGCTGATACATATGGTAAGACCACTCATACCTTTATTAATTGCCTTGGCAAGAACACCTGTGATGAGACTTACTTCATTCAGATTGAAATTTATCGTTGTGACTGGAATGCTAACTTTGATTTTGATATGGGTGGCGATGGTGTTGAGCATCCTTTCCAGTTCAAGAGCCTTGTTGACAAGTGTGGAGTGGGAAACTCCAAGTTCTGGGACTTCAAGGTTTACAAGACTGCTTAATAAAGGAATAAATAAGTATGGAAATAATCAGGCATTGTTTGGTCTGTGGAAAGGAATTTAAGGCTTGCAATACCTGCCAGCAAAATATACCCGAAACCTTACAATGGCGTAGGGTAGTTTGCTGTCCAGCTCATTTTGCTTATCATATACCTATTATTATGTATCATAATGGCGAGTATAATAAAGATAAAGCCAGAACAGAATTACAGAATGCAATAGATGCTTATGGTAATATTGAATATTGTGATAATGTTAAGGCTATTGTTGATGAGATATTTGCTGATGATATAAAACTTGAATCTGAAACTGATGTAGACAACATTAAAATTTCAGAAACTAATATTGTCAATGATAATGTAAATGAGATTGTTCAAGACAAGCTTAATCCAAAGACCAAAAAGAATAGAACAAAGTTTATAAAAGAATAAAATTATAGGGAGATGACCATTAAGGCAACCGTCAAATGTGGTTGTCTCCCTATTTTTTATAATTTGATAAAGGATAGTTAAATGAAGAAATCAAAATATAATGTTGATTTATCTGAAAAGGGAAAGAAAAAACGTACATATAAAGGTATAACTTTTGATAGTGAAACGGAAATGAAATTCCTTATTGAATGGATTGAGCCTAAAATTGATATAGGCGAAATCGTTTCATATGAAATGCAAGTTCCTTATATTTTGCAAGAAGGGTTTGTGAATTTTGAAGGTAAAAAGATATTACCTATAAAATATGTAGCTGATTATGTTATTTCTTTCGCAGATAATAGACAGATTGTTGTAGATGTCAAGGGATTACCCGATACAACTGCAAAATTGAAGAGAAAATTATTTGAATATAAGTTTAGAGATATCCCATTTTATTGGTATTGTCGCAGTATTAAATATGGCAATGGAAATGGTGATAATTGGATCACATACGATGAACTTGAAAAGAGACGTAAGTCAGATAAGAAACAAAATAAAGTTTGAAAGGAAAAAGAATATGAGAGATACTATTGAACTGATTGAGATGAGTAAGTTAGTAAATACCGTTGTTGGCAGTGTGTTTTTTACTAATGAAAATACGAATGAGATAGAATATAAACCTGAATATACTCCTGTAGTTTCGGCTTTTTATAAGATAAAGTATTACTGTCCTGATGAACTTCCTAATGATGATATTCAGAATTTTTATGTTGATTGGATTAATGGATATTATACAGATTCTCTTAATAAAATCAACCCTCGTCAGAATGTTATGATTGATAATGCTGTTTCTGAAAAGATTGAATATGTCAAGAAACAGGTCGGTAATCCTCTTAATAATGCTCTTGCAAGTCTCGTCAATATTGTTCAGGATGCCATTGACAGATTTTCTACATCTTTTGGCGAGTTTAATGCAGATGATATGAAGAAAGTTATGGTACAGGCTACGGATTTTGCAAAGAATATGGATAAGAACTCAAAGAGTATCGTCAAGGCGGTGACTGAAAATGTTGTCGAAAAGACTGAAAACGATGATAACGGAACCAAGGTTAAGACTGTATCAACTAAGAAGAAGTCTAATAAGACAAATACATCGAATAAGAGCAAAGCTGTTGCAATGTTTGCAAATAATGATATTGGGGGAGATAGTGCCGATGGAAAGCAGTAAGTTTACTATGATACTCCCTATGCCTTTATCCGGTAGGGTGGTTAATAAAATCGTATCAGAAACAAATGCACTCAAAAGTATGGTTTATCTTGATTTAGGTAATCGTACAGTAGATATGAAATCTATTCTTGGAATATTAAGTGCAGATTGCAAGATGGGAATGGAAATCACTGTAATTTGTCTTGCTCATGATAAGAGTGTTGCAGAAAATGATTGTAAAGTAATGGAGAGATTATTAAAGTTGGGTGAATAAAATGAGTATTGCTTCACAGCTTGCAAAAATGGATTTCAATAAGTTGAAAATGGGAAATGGGAAAACGTTATCTAAAATTCTTTATGAAGAAGCGCAGAGACTTCGAGATTGTATTCAAAAAAGAATAGATGATTATAGAGAGAGTTATGCCCCTAAAATATATAACCGTACAGATATGTTACCGAAGTCATTATCAGTAGATGATATAGCACATATTTATGTTGAGGGTAATAAAATATGTATAAATCTTTTCTTTGAAAATGATAAAGTTATCCGTGAATCGGGCTTTGGTATTTGGAAAAATGAAAGTCAAGCTGATGAAGTGAATGTGGCATACCTTTTGAACTATGGATATGAGGTAAAAAAAGACGTATGGTTCAAAAATATTGAAAACTTCGGATATAGGGAAGGATACAATTTCGTTGAAAATGGCATTGACGACTTTTTGCAAACAACCAAATTATCTATTATTGTGGGTAAAAAATTCCCTAAGATGTAATATTTAATTTATAAAATGACGAGGTGAAAAATATGGCGAATGACGATATGTTTTTATTATCTGCCAAATTAGATATATCTAAAAGTGTTCAAAAAATAAATGAGGATATTAAAAATATCCAAAAACAATTAAACTCTGTTGAATTATTGGGTAAGTTATCAGATGGTGTTGTAAATAACATACAAAATCAGTTAAAAGAAATAACACAGAAACAGTACGATATAAATATTGGAGTTAGTAATGCGGGGACACAGTCACAGTTAAATCAAGTCAATCAGATTGTTACTACCCAGATTAATGAAATTAATAAAAAAGCAGTAGTTGCTCCAAAAATAGATATTTCTCCTGTTCAGCAATTGGAAAATGCCATTGAACAAGCTAAGAAAAAATATTTAGAATTTTCTGGCAAGGATAACATTGGGCGTATTTTAGCTCATGACTTTGATTTAGTAAAAGAAAAATTATCTGGGTTGCCAGAATATATTACCATATTTCAAAATGCAATTAATGGAGTGTCTACTGAACAAGGAATACAAGGGTTAGTAAAATATTTCAGGAATGTTAAAACTGAAGGATTGCAGGTTTCTGATGTTGTTAATAATATAACTAATATATTAAGAAATCAAGAAACTTCTGTGTCAGCCTTGATTCAAAAAAATAAAGTTTTAAGCGATGAAGAAAAACAAGTTGTTCAATGGTTACAAGAATATGCTAAATATAGCGAAAGTTTCGGATTTTCTAAAGACTCTTACATTGGTACTCAAATAATACAAATAAAAGCTTGGTTACAAGATAATATTGTTCACACTGACAAATGGACAGTTTCTATGCAAAATGCATACGAGCAATTAGAACAGATAATTACTGGCATGAATATGCTTTATGGGAATAATCAAATAAATGGTCAAGCGTGGTTGTCATATAGCAGTACTCTTGGTTTAGATAAACTTGATTATTCTCCTAAAGCATTAAAACAAATAATCAAAGATTCTAATGAAGCAGAACAAACTATTAATAAACTTAGTGGTGTTATTAGAAGAGTTCTTGGAGATGAGGCTTATAGCCAATATAATAATGGAACATTTAGAGCGACTTATGAAGATTTACAGAAAATTATTACTTATAGTCCTGAATTAACAAATATGCTTCAACCATATATAGACCAATTAAGTAATTCAAAAGGCAAAATGGAAGAACTAAAAACTTCTATTGAACAAACAATTTCTACGCTCACTAAACCTGTTGACTCTCAATCTATCATTTCGTCTGAGGTTGATAAAACTACTCAATCTATAAAAAATGAGTCTGTTGCTATTCAAGAAACTGCTACCCAGATGAGTAATTTGGGAAATACTTCTGAAAATGCTATGTCTAAGGTATCTTCTTCAAGTCAAAATGCTGAACAAGCGGTAGCTAAAGTAACTTCTGTAACCAAGCAAGCTACTTCTGATTTAAAAGATATTTCTCAGATTGATTTGGAAAATCTTAAAGCAATGTCAAATGCTTTTATGAAGGCGTTTGACATAAAGTCATTAACGTCTGAAACTAAAACTGAGCTTCAATCTTTGATGAGAGAATTCCAAGTTGCAACTCAAAAACAAGATTTTTCTGCGATAGCTAAGGCTCAACAAGCGTTACAACAATTTGCTCAAGATTATGGGAAACAATTTAAAAATCAAGAAACGATAACAGCGTTTAATAATTTTAAAGCATTATATCATGATATTGCTAATGCAATTGGTGAATGCGATGTAGCTACTAGGCAATATTTAGGAACAAATAAACAATTCAAGCAAATATTTGGGGATACTTGGAATAATTTAAGAAATAAAGATGTTGTTGGTGTCCCTGATGATAGTGCATTATGGAAATTAGGTAGTACTCTTGATGATATACTTATAAATTATAGGCAACAGATTTTAAATTTTCTGTCCGAAATTAATAAATCTTTTACTACCATTTCTCAACTTGACCAACTTGATATTAACAAATTATTTTCTAGCATAGCTAATATTTCTGGTTCATCTGGCTTAGTAAATACGGCGCAGCAAATTCAGAATATTATTTCGGGATTTACAAATTTAGATGGTAAACTCCAAATAACGCAAGACTTATTTAACCAATTTACTGCCAACGGAGCTAATACAAGTTCTTTGGATAGTACGCTTGAAAAAATTGGTTCAAGTTATACAGTCGTTGATAACAACGCCCAAAATGCTATCGGTACAATGGCACAATTTAGTAGTGTCTATAATGAGGTTGCCAATGTTCAAAAGGCATATGCTGAAAATATAAAGCAATCTATTGATGTTGAAAATCAGAATACAACTGTCACTAAAAATTCTACTGAATTAGCTCAAAAGAAGTTAAGAGCCATTGAAGAAGTCACCAAGGCACAAGAAAAACAAAATAAGGTTTTAAAATCTTCAAGTAATTTTAGAGATTATATTGATTCATCTTTGATGACATTCAGCGGGAGTGAAAATGGTATTAATGAAGCAATTCAAGCTTTTAAGAAGTTTGGAGAAGTATCATCTTCATCAATAAAATACCCGACTATGAATGCAAGAGGTGGGTCTTCTGATCTTATAAAGTATTTTACTATTGAGGTTAAGTCTGCAACTGGTGAATTACAGAAGTTTGCATATACTTGGAAAAATATTGGCGATGAAGATAATCCTAATTTTGTATATATGCTTTCCAATGTTAGGGAAGCCGATGCGGGTATCCAAAAATTAATTGCTTCTCAGCAAAAATATAATGATAAAATTAAGGCTCTGCAAACATCGTTCACATCTGATTTACAAAAAATACGTTCTTCTTGGGAGGATGTAAATGGTGGCAAATCTGTAAAGTCTGATGAAAATATTAATAATCTTAATCAGCAGTATATAAAAGTAGAGCAATCAATAGAGGCGTTAAAAAATGCTGATGAAGTCACAATGGCTTCAATGAAAGCAAATGTAGTAACTCAAATTGATAAACTTAATCAGATGGTTACTCAGTACCATAATGCTGAAAAGGTTGCTACTCAACTCCGAGCAAAAGGTTTTGAAACTGTTAAGATTGATACGGGAAATAATATTGATAAATTTATAAATAGTATCAATAATTCTAAAGTCCCGGTTCAAGCAATGAAAACAGAGATTGATAATCTTACTTCTTCTTTTTCTAATCTTAATAATATTGAAGACCAAGCAGGGAAATCTTCGGCATTAACTAGTATTCTTAATATATTAGACAATGCTAAGACGAAATTCCAAGCATTGCAAGAGTTATTCAAGGGTTCTGGAAATGCTAATTGGCTTTCGATAAATTCTGAACAAATAAACAAGATTGATGATATGGCAACTAAAACTGCTATATATAAGAATTATCTTAGTAATATTGCAAATGAATGGAAAGGGCAACAATTATTAGTTGGTAATGTTGCTAAAGAAATGGCATCTTTGCAACGTGGTATTACAAGTATTAAAAATCCTGCTATCTTAGATAAATATGTGGTGAGGATTCAAGAACTTGTGACGAATTATCAAAGGCTAAAGATAAATCTTGATAGCCAAGTTGAAAGCCAGAATAAGATTTATCAGATACAAACTCAGATTTCTAAACTTAGTTCTACTGATGTAAGCAATAAGGCTTATTTAGAGCAAAAGTTACATGATGAAGAAAAAACTTTGCAAAATCTTCAAATGCAAAGTGGAACTTTGAAAAATATTGTTTCTCTTAAAGAACAAGAAGCCTATGTTACACAACAGGTGAAAAAAGCAAGAGAAGATGCTACTATTGCTCAAAATCATCAAGCCGATACTCAAATGGCTAAAAACATTAAGCAAGTTAGTGATTATGCTACAGCCATTGAAAAATCAATTGTCAATCTGAATAGATTGAAAAACAGTAAGATTTTTGCTGATAATTCTAATAAATCTAGTGTTCAGGCTCAGATTGCACAGATAGACCAGTTTGTTACTAAACTTACTCAAATGCGAGAAACTGTTGGTACAATGGCTACTGTTGGTAATACAACTGGCAAGGTTGGCACTACTGCTTTTGCTACCTTGGTCAATGATATGACTAATCTTAATAGTCAGATTAAAACGGCTGAAACTTCTGCCAAGGATTTACAAACTCAATTAAAACAGACTAATGGTGTTGATGTTCAGAAAGGTAAGATAAAAGTTCTTGTTGCTCAACTTGAAGCTTTTGCTGTGGCTAATGGTAAAGCAATGAAATCTAATAAGACTCTTACATCTGGCATGACTGTTTCACAAGAATGGAATGCTATGATGAGTAAGTTAAAATCTGGGGCTGATAATGGTGATATTCAGAAGATTACTTCTCAATTTAAGGCTATGAGGTCTGAGGTCAAGGCTTTAGGACTTGAAGGTGGAACAGTATTTCAGAAACTTTGGGCAGATGCCCAGAAGTTTGCTAGATGGATGGGTTTGACAATGGTAACAGCTTCTATTGCAAGAGAAATCAGAGGTATGTTTAAAACTGTTGCTGAACTTGATACTGAGTTGATTGATTTAAGAAAGACTTTCAAGGGTACTAGTAAAGATTTAGAGGATTTTTATTATTCTGCTAATGATGTTGCTAAACAGCTGGGTGTTACTACTAAGGAAGTAATTTCTCAGGCGTCTAGTTGGTCTAGATTAGGTTTCTCGACAAAAGAAGCTGCAACAGAAATGTCTAAACTTTCATCAATGTTTGCAAGCATTTCTCCGGGCATGGACGTTGATACGGCGACAACTGGACTTGTAAGTGTTATGAAGGCATTTAAAATTGATGTTGATGACGTTAAAGAAGGAATAATGTCACCAATTAATGAGATAGGCAACCGTTTTGCAACGGACAATAATGATATCATATCTGGCTTGTCTCGTTCTTCGGCGGCAATGGCAGCAATGAACTCAACTCTATCTGAAACTATTGCGTTGTTTACAGCAGGTCAGGAAGTTTTACAAGATAGTGAAAAAATGGGTAACGCTTTAAAGAGCGTTGCTATGAGGGTAAGAGGGTATGACGAAAGCACCGAAGAATTATCTGATGATCTTGTAGACATTACAGGTAAAGTAATTGATTTGACTAAGGCTGCAAGCAATGATTATAAAGGTGTATCGTTATTTACAGATGAAACACAGGAACATTATAAATCAATTTATGACTACCTTGTTCAGATTGCTGACGTATATGATGAGTTAAGCGAAAAAAATCAGCAAGAACTTCTTGAAAAACTTTTTGGCAAATATCAAGCTCAGGCTGGTGCAGCAATACTTAGCAACATTCAAGCAGCGAAAGATGTTATGAATGTTATCGAAAATGAATCTGCTGGTTCTGCTGACCGTGAGATGGGAGTAATCAAAGATTCCGTTGATTACGCTAAAAATGAATTGACAGAAACCCTTACTGGTATAGCACAGTCTTCTATCACTCGTGATTTTGAGAAAACTATTCTTCAAAGTTTAACTAGAGTTTTAGATGTTTTGGGCGACGCTTCATCACCGTTGAATGGAGTATTAACAACTGTATCTAGTATTTTTGAAGTAGTATCTAAACTTGTTGAGAAAATAGGATTAATACCTACTATTATAGCAGGAATATCAGCAAAAAAACTTTTCCAAAATATTGGGGCATTTAGTATAAAGAGTTGGGTAACTGATTTAAAACAAGCTACAATGGCGGCTGAGTCTTTTAAAACTATTACAATGTCATTTAAGGGAACTGGTATAAGTGCGGTACTTGATGATGTTACTATTGCAAAATATGCAGCATCAATTAATGGGCTGACCTTAGAACAGGCAAAATTAGCGTTATCCACAACTCAACTTTCTGCTTCGGAGAAAGAACTTATTCTTACAAAAGCGGGGCTTATTACTTCGTCAGAAGCATTGACAGCGCAAGAAACTGTTTCTTTGGTTCAGCAGGAATTATGCAATAAAGCAGATGCAAAATCAATTCTTTTATCAGCAGGACTAGTTACCCAAAAACAACTTGAAGAAAACGCAACGATAAGACTTACCGCAGAACAAATTAATGAAGCTATGTCAAAAGGCTTTTTATCTGCCGAAAACGCCAAGTTGATATCAACCGCATTAGGTGTGCAGGGTGCTAATTATGGTGAAGCCGTATCGTTCCAAGTATTAACCAAAGCAATTGGCGGTACAGTCAAAGCTATTGGAAAATTTTTAATTAGTAATCCTGTTGGATGGTTCATTTTATTAGCAGGAGCAATTGCCACCACTGTAGCAATTACAGATGCTTTAACTGTTTCATTTGAAGAGTCAAAAGAAGAACTTGAAAATATTAAGTCTGAATGTAAAAAAACGGAAGATGAATTAAAATCATTAAATGATGAATTGCAGACGACTGTTGAGAAGATAAATGAATTAAAAGGGAAGGATTCTCTTACTTTTACTGAAAAAGAAGAATATGATAATCTTGTAAACACTAATAATGAATTACAAAGAAAGATTGATTTACTTGAACTTGAACAAAGAATTAATAATCAAAAGAAAAATAAAACTTTTGTTCAAACTATGGTAAAAGATACCGAAGATCCTTTTGAACATGAAGTTAATCCTGACGGCAAAAAGCCTGTAAGCCAATATTCAATTAGTGATGAATATTTAACTAATGAAACTGGGTATATAAAAGCACAGTTTGAAATTAGGAAAAATCTTCTTGATGATTTATCAAGTGCCGAAACAGACGAAGAAAGAGAACGTATTCAAAAGCGTTTAGACGACATTGAGGAGTACTTAACATCTAAGAATGATGAGTGGTCTGAAATAGCAAATGATATTTCTTATATAAGAGAGCCTACAACTGAAGATGATAAAGCTGTAAATGAATGGCTTGATTATATAAATGATTTTCAGGATAAATATGCAATTGCATTAGGTGGTACTAATGCCAAAGCAAACGCTTTTAATCGTGTCGTTGATAATTGGCAATTTAATGATGTTGTTCAAGATTTACAAGATTTAGGAAAGCAAGGCAAAGTTACGGCTAAAATGCTTGATGATTCTAAATATGATAAGTTTATAGATAAACTTGTTGAAATAGGAGTTGTAGATAGTGCAGATAATCTTGATTTAATTGCCCTTGCATTTAATGGTATGTCTGATGTCTTGGATGGTACAGTTACACCCACCAATAATGCTGTAACTGAAGTAACCTCTCTCAATGAGGCATTAACCAAACTTCAAGAACTGCTCAAAGATATTATTAGTGGTTCTAACACATACCAGTCCGCAATGCAAAAAATAACTGCTGGTACAGGATTGACTGCTAAAGAGGTTAATGAACTTCTTGAATTAGACCCGTCTTTGTTTGATAAGTTTGTTAAACAGAAAGATGGGACTTGGACTATTGATTTAGAAGCTCTCAGGCTAAGCTATGATACCATCATTGTTGATGGTGGTAAAGATGCTATTGCTGAAGAGAAGAAATCGTATCAGGAACAATTTAATGCTGTTTCTAAAGAGATTGAAAATCTTTATGTTCAACGTGCTGAAAAACTTAAACATATCAATGGTAAAGCAGATTTAGATGAATTAAACGCCCTTGACAAGCAAATTGAAGAAAGAAAGAAAGCACTCCAAGGAGCGCAAGATGATTTGAATGTTGCTTCTTTCCAAGAATCTTTACTCAATTATTCTGATGCTGATAGAATAAGAGATTCTTTTGATGAAGTCACAAAACAAGTTGATAGCTATAATGATAGTATTTCAACGTTAAAGAAAGCACAAGAAACTCTTAACGAAGGCAATTCTCTTTCTTATGATGATATGACTAAATTAATAATGTTATATCCTCAATTAAAAAATAGCGTTATTGAAACTTCTGATGGTTATACTTTTGAACAGTCTGCTCTTGAAAGTGTAAGCAAACAAGCGTATCAGACTAGAGATGATTATATTGATAGTCAGATTGATATGACGAAATCTGCAATTGAACAAGCCAAGCTTCGTATGGAAGAATATGCCCATGAAATTTCACTGATATCTTCGGCTTATGCTTATAAACATGCTGTCGAAACGGGTTTGTTCAAAGATTATGCATCTGTAAAAGATAGCATAACCGCTATGGAAGAACTTATAAATATTCTTAATGGTTATAAGAATAATGTAAAAGAACCCAATAGTAGTTCTTCTAAATCAGCAGATAAATCAATTTCCGATGCTCTTCAAAATCAGATAGATTATTATACAACTCTTTTAGATGCTATTGAGGCGGTAACTGATAAACAGATAGACGCTCTTGAAAAAGAAAAAAATGCTATTGATAGTAAAATAGACGCTCTCAATGATGAAAAAGACGCTCTCAAAGGAAAAAATGACGAGCAACAGAGAGAACTTGACCTGATTGAAGCCCAGAATAATCTTGAAAAAGCAAAGAAACAGAAAGTTTTTGTTTATAAAGAGGGCGAGGGACTTGTACAGATCCAGGATGAAAAAGCTGTTAAGGACGCTCAAAAGGAACTTGATGATGTTAAAAGAGAAATAAAAGAAACTGATATTGATAAACAAATCGAGGTTTATGAAAAGCAACAAGAAGCTATTGATAAACAAATTGATAGTGCTAATGCTTATAAAGATACTTTCTCTGACATGGAAAGCAATGCCAAAGACCAGTTAGCTATTGAACAGGCTAAAAAGGCACTGGGTGTTGATGAGAATGGGCTTCTTCATATTGATGAAAATACAGCAAAAAATATTCGTAATGGTTTGGCAGAAGACATTTATAATAAAGATGTTAATGACAACAAGGACAATGATAAATATGTAACTGTAAGTCTTGCTGATTATTTAAGTGGTTTGGGCGCTACTGTTACACCACAACAGTTCCAAGCTATTGCTAATACTGCCACTGGGAATACTCCGATAACTGCTCCTGTTACAAATAGTACAGTTAATAACGCACAAAGTATTGTTAATAATAAGTCTATAACATTGAATAACACGTTTAATGTTTATGATTCAAAGGATAGCAATACTGTTATTGAGCAGATTAAGAGTTATATGAATAAGACACTTCGGACAGCAATCAATAGTATTAAATAATTGCTTTATAATTTATATCAGCTCATCTGAAATATGGTGGGCTGATTTTATATAAACAGAAACAAAAAATGAAAGGAGGAATAAATAATGTTATGTTCACCCACAAATGCTTATCCTAATAATAATTGTATAGACGGTTCTAATTTTAGTATGAAAATTACTTTTAATGGTGACTTTTGTATGGGAGCTGATTTTTATGTGTATGATTATCAGACTGGTGATAGAGTAGGAAATATTTATTATGAACGTGGTAAAAGCACTGATGGGTTTAGAAATGGCGAAGAAATAGATATTGTAAATACAAGTGATATTCCTCAAAATACCGAATATCTTTGGAGAGCAAAATTTTATGAGCCTGTTGATATAGATAATGGTTATTATCCAGATGTATACTCATCTAAAGGTAAAATACAAAAAAATCCGTTAACAAAAGTTACAGTACAATCAACTGATGAAGATATAACAAATAATATTTATATTCCTATCGAAAAAGGATTAGATATTAATTTACCTTGCTATTGTTATTGGAGTGGGAATGGTAGGAAAACTGTTGTAGGTTACAACAAGAGTAAGGGAATGCTTAAATTATCTGAGGCATTTGATGATAAAAATACTATCCCTGTTAGTACAGAACTTTATCTTAGTACCGTTAAAGTTGTAAATATGGATACTGTATTATCAGAAACAGGGTTAATTCCTATTGAACAAGGACTTAATCTTGATACTGGTAAACATAGAAAAACCAGAGCAGATAGTGATACAATCCCTAATACATATATTAAAGTTAATGGTAGTTATTATGGTATTACAAAATACTATAATAAAACTGGATTTGTGGGCATAGAGGGAACTGCTTCAGAAATAGATGAAAATACACCATATGAAATTTATCAATGCTTTGTTATTTCTCCTTATTATTATTTTAATACTAAGGCTATTCCGGTTATAACTCCTACAATGGAATTTATCAATGAAGTTATAAAGTGTGAAGCCAGTATAACAACCCAAGGTAATTATCCAATTAAGTATTATTATTGGACTATGTATGATAAAGATGACAAAATAATAAATCAGAGTGAGAAAATATGGTCTAGCCGAATGGAATATCTTTTCAGAGAGGTGCTACCAGATACTACTTTCAAGGGTAAAATCACAATAGTGACACAAGATGATGTCGAGGTTACAAGTCCTGTTGTTAATTGCACTATTCCTAAAGGCGCAGTCGGGATTACTGATTTGAAAGCAACTGTAGATACAGTAAAAAATACTGTAAAATTAACATGGAAGAACGTTATTGGAGTTTCTCCGACAAGTTATATTATTCAAAGAATAAATTCTGATGGTACTCAACAATATCTTGAAACTGTTCAGCAAACTTCTGCTACAAGTTATATAGATTATACTTGTGGTAGCGATATGATTTATCAATATATTGTTATTCCACTTACAACAACTACAGTATATCAACAAGCCAAAGCATCTATTGCAACTAAGTTTGACGATTATGAGATTTATTTCTTGACCGAAGTTCCTTATGAAAGACCGTCTAAATCTATTACAGATGTAAGAATTTACTATAATTATATGTATGGTGATAAACAGTTTAAGACTACTTCCTCTTGGAAAGTACAGTTAAATCCTGATATTGGTGATGTTGACCATAATATAAAAAGAGATAAAAGTGATACCGAAAGAGGGAAACCTGTTATCACTTATGGGAATATGGATTATGATTCATTTTCTCTGAGTTTTTTGCTTGGACATATTTCTTGCCCTGATTATGGATTGACAGGTGGAGATTATAAGACGTTTCAGAAATGGAAATCTGATGTTAATAGCAAACAGCCTGTGCTAATAAAAGATACTATGGGTAATGTGTGGTTCGGAGCAATTACATCTCATACATATACGCCTGATGATAGTGGAAATTATAAAACATACACTATTAAGATCGATTTTGCTCAGACAAGAGATATGTACGCTGATAATCAGACCAGAACAAGAATAATGACAGATTGAGGTGATAGGTATGGAACATTATGATATCTATGACCAAAATTATGTTAGACTTGCACAGAATGAGGGGAAAATTGTTCTTGCCAAAATTGAAGTGTTAGACCACTTGGAATATACTATTTATGAGATTACCGATGATATCATTATTGATAGTGAGAATTATTCCAAAACTTATGGACAAGGTATTCAAGGGAAATTAAGTTTTCAGATTTATAATCGTGACCACAAATATGATACCAACGAAAATAGTCCATTCTGGTTTGATAAGAAAATTCGATATTATAAAGGATTAAAAGACAGATATACAGGCGACATATATTGGTTTAGCAAGGGTATATTTACTACAACCGGAATATCACAAGAAAATGATATTATTAGTGTTGATTGTGTAGATAAATTTGGATTGCTCACATCTGAAACGGGTGGAGCGTGTCTTGAAAATGCTACTAAAATTGAACTTGGGGATAAAGTCGGTCAGATGTTTGTAGATATGCTTTCACAAGAAAAAGGCAACGGTAGACCCACTGACCCGATAAATCCTTTGATAGATTTTGGTACAAGAGATATTGAACTTGGCGAGGACGTTGAACTAAGTACAGGTTCATATTTTGGAGATGTGTTCACAGAATTAGCTAATAGTCTTAAATGCAGAATGTACTATGATAATGTAGGGCATTTGGTTCTTACAAGAGGGTCTAGTGATTTTGAGTTTAAGAACAAAGCGCCAATGTGGGTATTTGATGATAAAGTAACTGCTGAATATATTTCTTCTAGTCTGACTTATAATTTCTCCGATGTAAAGAATAGAGTAACTGTCTGGGGAGAAAATTTTGATGGTGCTAGTTTTGTTGGTGTTGCTGAAAATGATAATCCTAAATCTCCGGTGAGAATTAGTCTTGTCGGATATCGTGTTGCTAAAACAATGGAAGATATGTTTGGTTATGAACAGGCTAATGTAGACGCTTATGCTGAAATGTATCTTAAAATGAAAAGTATTATTGGTATGAGTGTTAAATTGAACTGTACAATGCTTCCACATTTAGATGTAGAAGATGTTGTATTAGTCAGAAATGAAGAATTAGGATTGGATAACGTAAGATTTTTAATAAGTGAGATTTCAATAAATGGAAATGAAATGTCAATTTCATTATGCAATGTTGATAATCTTCCGGAGTTCGGTGAATTTGAATGACTTGCAATGTGTGTAATAATAAGGTGGTGAGAGAGTGACTAATAAAAAAGATGAAAATTCTGAATTGCTTACAAAATTAATTTCTACTGTTCAAAAGAAAAATGACAAAGAAAAAGTAAATGATAGTGTTAAAAGCAAACAGGCTAGAGTAATTGGTGTTGATGATGAAACGCATAAAGTGTTTGTTTATTTTCTTGATGATATAGAAGAAAAAGAGTATAAATTTTTGAATAAAACAGGGGAAGTCATTGGTGTTGGTGATACTGTTAAAGTATTTTATACTAGCAATTCTGCAAAGGGTTGGATAGGCGAACGCTGTGGTGAGCCAAGATATGATGGCGGTTATTCTCTTGAACCAATTACGTCAATTACTATAAATTCCAATATAGATTATTCTGTGCATACAAACGCTGGCATTGAAAGATATGTTGGGATTTTTGAGGGCGAATAAATATGATACCTGATTTGAAATTTTATAAAGATGAAAAAGGTCGTATTATAGAAGCAACAAGAGGAGATAAATATGCAACCATTGAGTGGGCAAACGAAGATGTAGATATAGATTTTTGCAATTTTGTCATCACAATAGCCATAACAGCGAGAGGAGTAGGGAAAGATGTCTGATGTAGACGAGAAAAAAATAGAATTTGTCAGTGACACAGATGTTAGCATACCTGTACGCTGGAAAACAGCCGCAACAGACTTGAGATGGAATAATGCTATTGCTATGGCTGTAACCATTGCAAGAAAAATTGACACTTCTAATTTATGGGACGGATATTTGCATTTCAGAGAAAAAACTGGGGATTTTAAAATTAATCCCTTTGTGTTAAAAACCATGGATATCGAAGATGGGTTTATATGTGATATTCAAACCCCCATAGATATTTCTTTTACAGAGAATGTGGCTTATCACTATATTAATTCTTTTGTTTTAACAACCTCAAGGATAACAGATAACATGCCTTGTGTTACTGGGAGTGTGTATAGCACTGATAGCACCACTATATATATTGAAATGACAAACCCAATCACAAGTATTTCTGCAAACGAAAATATAAAAGCTTTTGAAATAACTGCTACATTTGGTGGAGTTAGATATACGTTTAACCCTGTAAAAGTAGAAATATCAGATGTGTCTAGGATTAAACTTACTGTTACTGATATGGGTCAAGTATCTGGTGAGGTAAATATTTTGTATAAGAGCGAATTAGGAAATATTAAAGAAAGTGCTTATGATGCTTATATTGAGAGCTTTAATAGGGCTTTTACTTATACTATGAATTATTTGGAGGGAGAATGATATGAAAATCAAAGGGCATACAAAAATAGAATTATTTAACGCGGAAACCGGAGAGTTAGAACAAGTAGTAGAAGAAAATAATATGGTTACAAGTGCCGTACAGAAGCTTTTAAATCTTCCGGTTGAATTTGTGTCGTGTGCTACAAGTATAAAAACGATTCTCGACAACACTTTACCTATATCTACTAACGCCATGGGTGGAGTGCTTCTTTTTAGTAATAAAAAAGAAGAAAACTCAAATTTGATATATGCAAATGGTGAGGGTGCAGTTGGACATGCTGGAAGAGTATATTCTGGAACTAACCCATGTACTGGGACGTTGAATGAGACAGAGTGTAGAACTCTTAGCAACGGATATCGGTTGGTGTGGGATTTTGCTACAGACCGTGCAAACGGGACAATTGCTTGCGTTTGTTTAACAAGTCGCACAGGTGGATATATAGGACTTAATGAATATTGGGATCCGACAGCAGACAATTATAATCCTAAGATAACTAATTTTTATAATTTTGATAACAACCTGTCAAGACCTTTATACAATCTCCCAAAAGATATCCCAACAAGCGAATTTGGTGGAATTAGAGGAATAGTAGCTAAAGACACCATTGTTTCTTTGTCAAATCCGTCTACAACAACATTTAGACTTTCTTATTATAAAATACTTAACACAGAAAAGATAGAATTAAATTGGGGTGATTGTGGTAGCTCTGCAAGTTCGCCATATAAGACACAGGACATATCTATTACAAACCCAGGAGATTATACTAGTTATACAGATTCAGATGGTTTTATACGTTGCATTGGATATGGTCATCAAGAACAAGAAGATAAGATACACTACGACATTTGGTTTAATTGTAATAGAATTAATGCTTTAACAGGAACTGTTGACCTTGATAAAAAAATACTTATTAATGTTCAAAGTTTTCCTGATGATTTTTATATCAAAAGGTTCGCCAATGCGGGCATCGGGAGCAGTAATTTTTATCACAAATATAACGGTTATAAACCATTTTGTTTGATGAATAATTTTATTATAGCATGGTTTCAACTTGGTACGAGTTCCTATTGCTTAGCTACTGTGGATTTTAACGGAAATTTCATAAAAAAATTTGATTTGACCAGTGATTATGGCGATAGGAAGTGGGAAAGGCTTTATGATTTGAAACGTAAAGCACATTTCTTACAGAACAACCAATGTATAACCGAAGATGGGGATATTATTAGGCTAGGATATTGGCAAGATAACATTTCGAATATGGATAATATGCAAATTTATACATATACAGATATATACCCATATTTTATATCTCGTTATAACTATAATGCGCCAAAACTGTATCTTAATAAAGACTTCACTTATTTGGCTACTATTAATAATCTAGCCACTCCAGTAACAAAAACTAGTGCCCAGACGATGAAGATAACTTACGATTTAATTGAATCATAGGATAGTTAAAAGGGTGAAATATATGACAATTACTCCTGATAAAATAATCACAATAGCAGGAATACAAATTAAACAAAAAATTATTCCAGATGGTCTCAGATGGAAAGACCCTACTAAAGCTAGAAACGCAAAATTTTCTCCTAATGCATTGTATAAAGCAAATGTAAAAATGCCTAAAGTGAATACAATTACAATTCATAATACTGCTGACTTAGATAATATTCAAGATGATGCTGAAAGATATACTCTTGCTACATATAATGAAAATATGGGTTCAGTTAGACCACACTTGTATGTAGACGAAAGTTCTGTATGGCAGTTACTCAGATTTGATGAAGTGGGATGGTGTAATGCAAGAGGTACTTATAATGTAGGGGCAATAGATGATATTGCTATTGAGTGTATTATGAACGAAAATAAACAATCGGATGCTATAGCAGAAGACAAAACTGCTAGATTAGCGGCATATTTTCTCCACGAAAACGACTTAGATATCTCTGCATTAAGAACACATACTTATTGGATTAACAAAAATTTAGGACTTAGTGGTAGTGTAGACTATCTTAATACTCATATTGAAAAAGGAGTAACGAAAGTTTGTCCTCTTTATATTATGCCACATTGGAGTAAATTCAAAGCAATAGTTAAAAAATATTTATCAGAATATGAAAAATCAGTAGAAAATATACCCTATAAAATCAGAAGAAGCAAAGATAATGTTGAGAGCCAAATAGGTGCTTATAACAATCTGGAAACAGCAAAAAATATCGCTGATTATAATAGAGGATATAAAGTTTTTGACAATTTAGGAAATTTAGTATACAAACCTAGTGTTTATTATTCTAAATATATTACCACTAAAGATAGAACACCTATTAAATATGTGCCAGAACGCAATGCTAAAACTATATCAAGATTGCCTAAAAATACAGAAATTACAGTTTACTTAGGCAGTAATGTTACGGCAGAAAACGGTACAATATGGGTTAAATTTACTAGTCCGGAATGTGAGAAATTTCCAAATAAGTTTGCTTATATTCCGTTTCAATATATAAAAAAGAAATAAATAATAAGTATAATAAAGAAAGGAAGTAAATTTATGACAGACATACTTAACACAGTATTGGCAAATTTACTTATGGTTGGCGTTTTTCTTATTCCTTTAGTACTTATGCGAATGGCAGATATTATTCTTGGTGTAGCTATTGCAAAGAAGAATAGTATCTCTTGGCATTGGAATAAATTTCTTTGGGGATTGTTTTACACAGCTTGTTTTATTGTTGGAATAGGTTTATTTACTACAAGTATCAGTATGATAGAACCTATAATCAGGCAATTTGGTATTGTAGCTGACGAAGCTACTTTAACGGCTCTTAATGGGATAAGTATAGTAGCTGTATGTCTTATAATCTTAGCAATTACTGTGACTTCTTACGGCAAGGATTGTTTTGAGAAAATCAAGACATTAGCAGGGAAGAGCGAAAAATCTGACACTACAAATTCTGTTATTGCTACCTCTGAAAAGTGAGGTACAATATGAATATAGAATTTAATGAAAATTATCTTACTGAAATAACGCAAATTGATGAAAGAAGCAAAAGCAATTCGCATAGGCTAGATGAAGTTGAGGAAGACATTAAAGACCTTAAAGAAAAGAACACCACGCTGATAGAGATGTCAGCAAGTATAAAAAATCTCTCTGAAGGCATTGTAGATATTAAAACCGATGTTAAAGATATCAAACTAGACCAGAGTACTTTAAAAAATGAGGTTTCTGAATTGAAAAATTCACCGGATAAATCCAAAGCCAAAGCGTTTGATGCCATGTGGAAATTTGTTGTAACTGCTCTTGGTGGCGCATTTGTTGGTTGGTTAATTACGACTCTTATTCCTCAATTTGCAACATGAGTTTAGAATATTATTTGCAAAACTGTTGTACAAAATAGTACGGCAGTCTTAATTTTATAGAAAGGAATGATAATATGGCTGGTGTACTTTTGAAGTACGGAAATGATTATAATACGCCCGTTGCAGAGTTCGCTGTCACACAAGAGAGTGACCTGCAAGATTTGCCCACATCTACTACATCTGGAAAGGGTATATTTGAGGGCATGAATGCTGTGCCGATAGGGAGTGTATGTTCTTTCGGTGATACCACTGTTGGATATGTAAGAACATTTATGCTCTTTGATACATGGATGGAAATTTGATATGGAATATAAACTTATAAAAGAAAGGGTGAATTACAAATGGATATAGCAACCCTAGCAGCAGCCAAACGATATACAAACGAAACTGTAATTGGAATGGGGGCATTAAAAGGCGCTCCATGTACGGTTAAATCTGTTACTCCTGTTACTGGTGGTAATGAAGTAATTCTTTCTTGGACAGCAACAGACGGGAGCATAATAGAGAATAGCTTTGTTGTAAAAGATGGTGTTTCGGTTGTTGGAGTTTCTATTGATACTACGACAAATAGTCTTATTGTTGAGCTATCTGATGGCTCTACCAAAAATGCTGGAGTTTTGCCTAAGGGTGAAAAAGGCGACAAAGGTTTCTCTCCTACTATTACAGAAAATCCCGATAACACAAATAAGATATACAAACTTGACGTAACAAACGAAAACGGTACATTCACTACGCCAAATCTTAAAGGCACTGGTGGAGGACTTGACCCTGATAAGTATTACGACAAGGCACAGATTAATGCACTCATTGAACCTCTTGATGAAGCAAAGCATACTCATGATAACAAAGACACAGTTCTTGATAAGCTTACTACAAACGATACAGGCAATACTCTCCTGTTTAATGGCAATGCTATTAAAGGCTCTGCCGAAATAGATGATACTACAATTACAGCAGCTGATAAGGTTTGGTCTGCAAAGAAAACTAACGACACGTTTGAGGAAGTTAAACAGTCTATTACTAACACAAACGCCAAATTTGCTAATTATGATACTTCTACCGAAGTTGATAGTAAGATAGCAACCGCTCTTACTGGTTACGAAAAAACCGAAGACGTAGATAATAAGCTTGCCGAATATGACAAGTCAACTGTTGTCGATAAAAAGATTACCGATGCTTTAGCTGATTACGATACGTCAGAAGTTGTTGATAACAAACTGAAAGATTATGCTAAGACAACAGAGGTTAATACAAAGCTTGCTGATTACTATAAGAAAACCGAAACTTACAGCAATACAGAAGTTGATGACAAATTCACTGATTTTGAAACAACTCTTACAAATGCTATAAAGACTTGGGTTGATAGCGAAGAAAGCCTTGCACTCAAGACTACTCTCTACAACAACAATACGCTGACATTCTACAAGAAGCCTAATGCTACTGTTGATGATACGGCAGATTTTACTATCAATCTTCCCAAGGAACAGTTCCTTGACCAGACTAAGACTACATTTGTTAATGAATTTGCTTGGAGTGAGGAGCTTTATCCTAATTCAACTAACCCGGACCTTGATACTGAACCTGTTTTAGTTCTCGCTGTGAAAGGTGATACGGACGTTGCTTATAGTTTCGTTTCGATGAACGAGCTTGTCAAGATATATAAGGCTTCGACTGTTACAAGTACAGTCACCCTTACTATTGATGATACTACGAATACAATCTCAGGTGAAGTTAATATCTCTGCTGACGAGGGCAATTTACTTGAAGTTGGTGCAGATGGTGGTCTTTATGCAAAGGCTACTGATATTACTGGTAAGGCTGAAACTACTGGCGTAAGTGTTGCTATTTCTGCAAGCAATGAGATTTCTGCTACTCTTGTTGGTAAGGCTGTTGCAGAAGAGAACCTTACTGATACTCTTGCTACAAAGATTAATGGCACAGACGAAGCTCTTACTTGGGGTGCTATTTCTTAATTACTAAAGGGCAAAAACACTAATAAGGGTAATAACATTGAATTATTGCCCTTATTAAATTATAAATATGAAAGGAGAAATAATTAATGGCTGATAATAAAGTCAAATTTCTTCGTGGTACTGCCGCAGAATATGCAGCAAGCACCAAAGATAATGATGTTTTTTATTATATTACTGATACTCAAAAGTTATATTTAGGAGCTAATGAAGTTACTGGTGTCGGTAAAGCTGGTACAGGGGCGAGTGCTGAAATCTTTAACGATTATACTCAAAATAAAGCAAATGGTAATTATTCTCATGCGGAGGGATTATACACGAAAGCTGATGGCTCGGCAAGCCATTCGGAAGGTGCGTATACCGACGCTACCGGGGATTATTCTCATACTGAAGGTTATAGTACAACAGCATCAAAGTTTTTTGCTCATGCCGGGGGAGACTCATCGAGTGCTTTAAAAAGAGGAGCTTTTGTGCATGGTAACAATGTCATAGCCGACAAAAATGATTACGAGACAGCTTTTGGAACGTTTAACAAGAGTAATGCTGATACTCTTTTTTCCGTTGGTAATGGTATATCTACTGAAGACAGAAGTAACGCTTTTGAGATAACTAAAACTACAGGTAAATTATTTGATAAAGAAATTGCTACTAAAGAAGATATACCAACAACGCTCCCCGCGAACGGAGGCAACGCTGACACTCTTGACGGAAAGCACGCAAATGAGATAGCAAACAATCCAAACATGCTCATCAATCCGGATTTCCGGGTAAATCAGCGAGGACAGAACGAGTATTCCACCGGCTACACCGTGGACAGGTGGTACATCTCCACTGATAAGTGCAAAGCTGCTCCGGAAACCAATGGAATCCGCCTGACTGCTACAGCAACGCTGACTTCAAATACCCATGCGTTCTGGCAGAACAACGAATTCCCGCTTGCTCCCGGGAAATACACACTCTCTCTGAACGTCCTGGAAGTATCAGGGGTCTGGTCGGCAAGAATCCGCACTGTGAATGCTTCTGGAGATTACGTCGACAGCTATTACACTTCCGTGCTTCACAATGGGATAAATAAAGTATCGGTTGACCTTTCCGAGGGCGAGTACATTTCCGCAGTCTCCATCGGGTTCAACAAGGGCACCGAAGCCGGGAACTCCCTGAAGCTCGCATGGGCGAAGTTGGAGGGCGGTTCACTGGCGACGCCGTTCGTCCCGCCCGACCCGGCAACGGAGCTTGCGAAGTGCCAGCGCTACTACCAGGTGCGCACCACAAACGACATCGACCCGCTGGACATGCGCCCCAGCATGAGAACCATAACGGACATCAAACAGGTAGAAGGAGGATACGCATATGTCGCAGAATTATGATGAAATCATCGAACCGCGCGAGACCGATGAGGAGCGTGCCGCGCGTGAACGCAGGCTCAGAGCCGCAGAGATAGCACGGGAATTTGCGGCGATAGACCGTGAGCGCGTACGCCCGCTTGCGGCAATAGTTTCCGGAAGTGCCACCGATGAGGACAGAAACAGGCTTGCTGGACTGGAAGCTAGGGCGACCGCACTCCGCAAGGAACTTGCGGGACTGGGGGTTTAAATGGACAGCAGTGTAATCGCGGCGGTGATTTTGCTGGTGGGAACGCTGATAAAATAAACAATTTTTATATGATAAAATTAAAACCTATTGACAAATAATGCTAGATAAGATATAATCTTAACAAGAAGTTGAATAATGCAATTAAGGGTTTGTAGTTAGCATATGAAAGAGTATATAGTGTGTGATTTGTTGTCTAAGAAAAAATATTTGTTTCTAGGAAATAGTATTTATTCCACAATCGAATATAGCGGAAATTATATATCTGCTATAATGAAAGGTAAGAGAATAATTGATTGGGAAATAACGCAATTTGATAATAAAATGTATCGTTTTGATGTAAAATATTGTTTTAAAACTTGTAATAAAAAAATTACAAGTTTTTTAATACAAACATTTATTATAAAAGAACGTGAATTAACTAAGTTGAAATTTTAAATTAATATAAAAAATAAGGGATGCTAGAGCAAAATCTGGTATCCCTTATTTTTACGTTTTTATTTAAGTTTTTTTATTTGTACTATAATATATCTTGACATAACTTTTATTTTGGTGTATAATATTCTACTATCTTATAAATAATGGGAGTGAATAGGAGGAGATAGTTATGCCTAAAATAATGTATCGTAAAAGAAATGGTGGTTGGGAGTATCGTTTTGAAATAGCGAGATTGAATGGTAAACGACAGCATCTTTCTAAAAGTGGATTTAAAACTAAAAAAGAAGCTGAATTAGCGGGAAATAAAGCTTATTTAGACTATAATACAACTGGATTGAATTTCATTCCGACTGAAATGAGTGTGTCTGATTATTTTGATTTTTGGCTTAAAGAGTACTGTAAGGTAAATTTAAAACCTGATACTGTAATAGGATACACTAAAAAGATAAATAATCATATTAAACCTAACGTTGGGTATTATGCCTTGAAAGCAATTAATTCGGCAACACTTCAAAAACTTATTAATAATCTATTTAATTTGGGCTATAGCAGAAACACGTTGCTTTCTATTAAAGGAATATTAACTTCAGCTTTCAATTATGCTGTTGAACCATTAGGTTTTATTGCTAATAATCCTGCATTAGCAATAAAACTCCCACTAAAAAACGCTCAACCTGATACCCCCACTAGGATAGGAGAAAGGCACATAATTTCAAAAGAGGATATGGCAAAAATTTTAGAACGGTTTCCAGAGGGAAGTACTGCATATATCCCGTTGCTTTTTGGATATAGATGTGGCATGAGAATGGGCGAAGCCTTTGCTGTCACATGGGATTGTGTTGATTTTGAAAAAAAGACAATTATAATCAATAAACAAGTGCAATGGCAAGAAAAAGACAAAAATAACACTTTGTCAGAAAGCTATTGGTATATTACTGCTCCAAAATATGGGTCTGTAAGGATTATCGATGTTGATATTGAAACTATAAATGTTTTGAAACGAGAGAAGGAACGACAAATAATAGACAAACAAAAGTATGGTAATTTATATATCCATAACTATTGTACGAATGATAACATAAAAAGAATCAATACTGAATCGGGCGAATTAATTGATTTTGTCACAGTAAGAGAGAATGGTGAATTTATTCAGCCTAGAATTATGCAACATACAACTGCCATAATTACAAAGAAATTAGGTATTAAATTTAATTTTCATTCATTAAGACATACTCATTGTACAATGCTTGCTGAGAATAACGCGCCTATTAAATATGTTCAACAAAGGCTTGGGCATAAGAACGTAACAGTAACACTACAAATCTATCAGCACGTTTCTGAAAAAATGTCTGAAGAAGGTAGAAATACTTTAAATAATATATATGGTATGAGTGAGGATACTAAGGGTAATAAAATTACCTAATATTTCAGAATGCGTCCACATTACGTCCACCTTTTTTGAGTTTTTGTGGACGATTAGAAATGATAACAAATGAAAATAGATGACGTACCATCAGGGTTTATTGTTTACAAATGGCTTTATTAAGGGAAATATGGAGATTACAAAATATGATAAATGATGATGGGGTTTTTGCTGATGCGTTGGGCAACAACCCCATGGTTGGCGCTACCGTTGCTTGCGCAGTTCTCGTTGAAGAGGCTCTCAAGGCTTGATTTAAAGCAGTTCCGCAAGATAAATAAAATTTCCGGCGTTGGGTATCCAGCGCCGGATTTTTGCTGTTTTTGGGGTTTTTGTCCTCCTTTTGTCCTCCGTTTTTTGATACAATATAAGAATTTGTAGACTACAAAACATATGCTGTTTTTTTCAATATTAAATTATTACCTATGCATTCATACGTATCATCTCGGGTAAACAACATCCAAAAACTGCTACTAAATCATATATTTCATACCAATCCTCTTTAAGATATTTAGGAATATAATCTATAATGTGATTACTGAAATCCTCTATACGAGATAGATATTCTAATGTATCATTGGAATTGTTTTTTACATCCAATCCACCACTGATTTTCTGAATAAAGTCATTTTTCTTTGTAGTGATTCCATGATCTAAGATTAAATCCTTAAACTGAGTAACTGCATTTTTACCAACCCCTTTATTATCGTCTGTAATAAATGTATGTATTTTTTGCATGATACTAGAATAATTTGATACATCATTTACCTTGCCAACATCATCTTTTATATCAGAAAATCTAAGAAATTCTATATATTCATCATCATCTTCCACTGTACTCAAGAATGATAACCATTTATTGTTTTGGTGTTGAGACAATTTTATATAGAAAGATGGTGGAATTAAGTTTTCTTTTTCTCGAACTTTTAGAATATATGGGGTTGCCACTATTGAAGTTGGATTTCGGGTTATAAATCTTAACAAATCTTTTGCCGTGGAGCCTTTGGAGGAAGTTGACTTTGTTTTATCGCTATCAACAATCATAAGTGAAAAACGTTTCTCAGTATTAATTGTATTATTAGCTGTCTCTTTGATTTGGGATCCTCCGCATGACTCAATACTCATATTTATTTCCCAATTTTGCTTACTTTCTTTAGCAAGTTCCCTAGCTAATGATAAATAGAAATATCCGTCCTGATGATTTTCACTAATTAGAACAGACTTATTTATTGCAGCTACATTAGAAATATCCATAGAGAAATCACTACCAATATTTTGAATACATTTATTCTTATATATTATCAATTTCTTGGATATATTTTTTGTAAGTGATTTGTATGATGAATATTTCTTAATTAATGTTTGAATAGTGGTTTGTGCAATTTTTCCTAAATTCATTTTAGAAAAGTATTCAAGAGAATCAATGCTTGCATGAAGAATGTGATATCCCTGATAACTTGATACAAATAAATTCGTCAGGGATAAAATCACATGTTCATCATTTGGGTTTTCGTTCTTTAACGCCATCATTACGCTATCATCTATTTCTATAAGCATTATCGTACAATCCTTTCTGTTGAAAAGAAATCTATTGGCCAATTCTCTAAGAATCCGTCTTTGTCAAAACCCGTTTTCTCAACAACACTGTTTCCGGTTTCATCTTTTTGAAACAGCACGACATTGACAAGTGATGGGTCTAATTTTTGCTTGGATATTAAATATCCCAATCTGTTGAGCATAGTTTCACTATGAGTTTCAAAAATAATCTTAGTACGAAGTTCCTGGTATTGATTTGCTATTTCGGAAAAAGCATCAACTAGTTGACCCTGAAAAGCAGGATGAATATGCAATTCAGGTTGTTCAATAAGAATCAGTTTATCATTATTATTTGCATTCCGTGAATACCTTGTTCTGCTGATGTTTTTATTTCTTGAAGCGATCCACAAATTTGTAATAATAGGCAAAACCTGAGAGTACCCAACCCCTTCATCAGCTAAATTATACATATGGTTAGAATCATCTTTTATCATCAGAGAAACATGTCCTTCTTTACTTGTAACTTCAAATGAAATTCCAAAATGAGTTTTTGTCCATTCTTGGAAATCCAAAAGTTCTGATTTTTGTAAATTATTTATAAACATTGGCATGTTCTGACCACTGGGATCAATTTCGTCGACACCCAACCCTTGTACTCTATAGTAACGCTGTATATCTGCCCTGAGCGGCTTTGAGTACGTAATATTACTAAACTCCATAGACAGATACTGTGAACACACTTCAAGCATGGAGGGTAAAATAAAAGCAAGCCAGTAATTGTTAATATCTTTAATTTCTTGTGAATTAGGACTTAAATTAGCAAAGGATTTATAAGCCTTATAATTACGTTTTGATCTTGGTTGTTTTTGTTGCAAAGATTTAAGTATTGATTCTCTTGAACCAAAATAAGGTAAATTACAAATCATATTATCTAGTTCTTCATTTTCAACCTGTTCTCCGCATACTTTGATAATTAAATCTTTAATTATAGTATATAAAGTATTTTCTTTGTGAGATGAATAATACCCTCCCTTATTTACAAGTAATGGTATAAGATTATTAGTGGGTCTCCACATAAAATCATCAATCGATATTTCCGTGTCATTAACATATAGCTTTTGCAAATCCGAAGAACCATTTTTAGGAAACTCGATTTTTATTGACTGATCCTCAAAAAAAAGATCTATTGCCCTTATGTTCTTTTTTGCTACATATATTTTTATCGAAATATTTTTTTCATTCTCTTCATCAGATTTAGACATATAATAATCATCGAAATCGATGATATAATTCGGCATATATCGATACCTTCTGTTATATTCTCTATTTCTTTCTGAAATAGATATTCTAAACGAGAAATTAATTGTATCTTCATCTTTTTTTTCTTTATTGATATTTTTGCATTTGCTTTCTTCGAAATCTCCAAAATCGACATAATCACCATACCAAAGAATTGGCTCTGATGTTCTTTCTTCAATAGATTGCTTGAGTAAAGGAAACATACGTAAAAAGGTGCTTTTCCCGGCACTATTTTTCCCAAGAAGGACAGTAATAGGTTTAATCTCGATTTCATCTATATTATATAATGATCGAAGATTCTGGACACCAATTGATAACATAATATACCTCCATAATATATAGATTTATGACATTTCTATTCTATCACGTTTTGCGCGAAATGTCAATATGAATACATAGTCCATCTAGATTATTATTAAATATTATGGCTGAATTATCCTTAGAAATATGATTTCCTTCAAGATTTAATAATTCTCCAATTACTTTCATCCTAATGTTGGTTATAAAAAGTAATTTAATTAGAATTCCAAGAAGATTTTCAGAGATGGTATTAACATTATTATTCATTTTATCAAATTGGTTTTATATATAATTTAATGAGATGTTATCAGTATCAGAGAGATTATTTGTCCATTTTACTTTAAGGGTTTAGTCTTCCAAAATTTTTATTATGTTTTCAAAGATGGAGGGCAAGTTAGGATTATTGACGTAAAATTAATATGCAAATTAGGGCGGTGTAAAAATTACTCCAAAATACATCCACAAAAAGGTAACACTCTAAATTTATCTCAAAATATGACCTTTTTACTCCGATTTTTGCCCATTTTTACCGTTCAGAAAAAATTTTTTAATTTTTTTTAGAATGCGAAAGTGTAAGAGTAGTATAGGTTTCTTTAACATTAGCTTGCGCTAACAACTTGAAAATGTAAAAAATAGGGGTTGACAAATTAAGTAATTGGTGATATAATGCTAGTCACAGGGGTTAATTAATTGTAATAATACCCCATTGTTGTATAGTTATTGATTGGTCGTAATATAGTTATAGCAGTCCTGATATGGGCATTGTATGCCCGTACTAGGACTTTTTTATTTCTCTTAATATCTATTGACGAAAGGAAGGTAAAGAATAATGGAGGAAATAAAAAAGGCTATAATGGCGGGCGTATCATCACGCCCAGAGGTAGGAGTAGGTAGGACTATGACACCAACAGCTAGTGCAATACTGTTGTTATTGGTGCTGGGAGCAAAGCAAAATCTGCGCAATGATGATAATATAGTTATTGCTGCGGACGATGTGCAGGGGTATTATCCGTTAGCAGATGTTGATGATTGTATTTGGGACCTAATAGAGTGCGCAGGATATGTAGATTGTTGCAGATACGAAATAATCAATTACTATGAGCACAAGGGTAATACAATATACATACAGTCTCCGTATTTACAGGCACTGTACCATTATATTGCTTCGCAGCGGGATAGCGACGCACCTTATGCGGATTTGGCAGATAGATTGACTGATGTACTGCATGGTTATTTACAGTAATGTTAGGGGGTGAAAATATGTGTATAGATGATAATATACCAGCAGATAATTACTGTGGCATTATATTAAAGGCAGAGCAGCAGGAAGATACAGATATATACGGTAATGTCAAATGGCGTCGTATATATCTATGGGTAGATATCGCAAAGGGGCTTTATAAAGGCTATTTTTCCAATAGATATACAATCACAGGAAGAAAAGAATGGCAAGGTGTAATGTCGTTATATATGCCAACAACAGATAATTGTAGTAGTACAGATGATGTAACAACTTATCAGCGGTACAAGAAAAAAATAGATATAATAATGCAATATAACAAGCTGGACAAGGTGCCAACATTATTAGCTGGTCTGCTGGTTCCGATACAAATATATAGAGATGATATTGGGGCAACAAAAATTAAAAATTACTGTTGCAGTTATAATTATCAGATAGACACAACATTTGCGGACGCCGATATATCGCATTATGCACAGATAGATGATATACAATACTACTCGCCCCGCGCTAACCTATCTAATGCATTAATGCCTACAATAGTTAGTAATAACAGCATATCACCTGCAAGGAGTATCGCGGAACGGCGCAGGCAGAGAGCTAGTCAATCATTGCAACCAACCAATATACCGCCTATATTAGCTTCTCCTCCTGCTTCTCCTGCTCCGCAACTGATTGTTAGCGCGGTATCAGCGAAACAGGCGGTATCAATATTGCAGTCTTTGTATAGTAATGATAAGTTGATAGACTTGTACAAGCGATATCTGGCAACTAACTTTCTACCGCCTGCACCAACCAAAGACACCAATAGTCTGGAGATATTATATAATAGGCTTAATGCGGAATTTTGCGAAGTATGCTTTACTTCCGCTACTTCTCTGCAAAGCTGCGATATCGGAAAATATGATAGACCGCTATGTAATCAGCAACAGTACGCTGATTACATGGAATTTACCGATACTCTGGAAAAGCTGATTGGAGAGCCGACAGGGCAGTATTGCAGATTGTATAAGTATCTATCTGCATACTATTATCGTTATTTTGCACATTACAATTTTGCTTTTGTGACAGATAAGCAAATTGATAATGTTATAGACGCAAATGCAGACAAGACAGCATATAATTTGCAAAAGGATTTCCGGCGGCTGATGTTTGATGTAATATACCCTAACAGTGCTATTACTCCCTTATGGATTGTTGATGATATACCCATTGCGGACTATCTGCATAATTGGTATGGACTGTGTATAGACGAGGAGACAGAGAAAATAAGATTTAGGGCTGATGAGGAAGTATTTGGAATGGTAGGGCACAAAGGAGTAGACAAAAAAACAGGATTATCAATGTACAGGAGAAGCTAAAAAAATGATAGATAAAGGATTTGTCAAAATCGACAAAGAATTAAAAATAGATTATAGCAACAATGATATACGTGTATATATGCACCTGCTGATGGCTGCCAATTACACCGATAATGTTGTATATGACCGACCAATCAAGGTGGGGCAGTGCATTACATCCTATGGCAGTGTTGCTAATGCATTAGGAATATCGGTAGGCGGTGTGATTACGGCGGTTAAACATCTGACTAAAGCCGGATTAATTGAGTGGCAAGGGGTGCGGGATAAATACAGTGTATGTACAATTTGCGATTATGTGGACACGTGTAGGGATATTAAGTACAATTTTGTAATGCTGAATCGTGTTATTACAGCGGCGAATTGGTATAAGCATGAGGGGGCAGCCAAGATATATTATTATCTGCTGCTACATATTCCGCTCGGTAATAACAGTATCACAATTAAGCCTGTGTATCTACGGCAGCTGTTGGGGTTGGGGCATAGTCAGTATAGTAATGGTGTTGCAAAGCTTGTTGATGATAAAAAAATCACCTGTACCAAAGTAAGCAGACAAATACAACTGTCACTTGCTGATTTGGCTCCCCCTGCTTCTTCTGTTGCTTCTCCTCCTGTTGCTTCTTCCTCCTCCGCAGGGGAAAAAACAGTAAGTAAAGATAATAAAACAAGCAGTGATACACAGTATTATTTTTAATAAAAAAAGCGGTCTGAAAAGATGCGGTCAGCGGAGCGAAAACAAACGTTTGTAAAAACGCGCAAAGCCTTATTGTGTAAGGCTTTATTAAGGGTTAAAATTGTTAGACCGGAATGAAATTAAATGGTTAGAGGCGTGAAAACAGTAATAAATAAAGATAAATAATAATTATAAAAGATATAGATTAACCTGATAGGTTAATCTACCAGAAAAAATAAATTAATGTGCCCGCCTAACCATAATATGGAAAGCGAGGGTAAAATGGAAAAAGAATATGTACCCGCTAAGGGTGAGGTAGAGGAATATCTTAAATGTCAAAATCTAAAGTATGAAAACAAGGGAAATAACCAACTGCTATTAACTCCTTGCCCATTTTGCGGCGGGGGCAAAGGAGAAAAAGATGTGTATGCAAGCCCATGTTATATTAACGCAGAAACAGGCAGATGGAATTGTTTTCGCGGCAGTAAATGCGGCGCAGGAGGCACATTTAAGCGTTTGCAGGCAATGATAACTATTAAAAACGCTGGATTGCTAACAGCAGATATACAGCAAGGCGCTAACATTGATAAAAAGCTATTAGCAAAGGCTAAATCAATATTAGATGGCAAGGGCGATAAAACTACCCCACCGCCTAATAATCAAAAAGAAAAAGGAGAGATAACAATGAGTCCAGAACAGAGTAAAGAGAAGCAGGAAGAAAAAAAGATAGAGTTATATAATGTTAGTCAGATTAACGGATTGACACTAACAGGAGCCTGCAAAGAGTATATGTTAGGTAGGGGGATATCAGAGGAAACTTGCAGACTATACAATATAGTCAACAGCCCGGAACCAGACAAGGCAGACAAGTACATACTTATGCCGTTTGTTGATAGTGATGGTAGCACTGTTACGTATGCCAAGTATAGGGACATTAACCCTGTTACAGATGATACCGGACGAAAAAAACCAAAGGAAAAAGAAGTAAATGGTAAGCCTTGTCTTTTTGGATTGCAGAATTTACAGGAAGATTCACACACGCTAATAATTACGGAAGGACTGATTGACTGTCTTTCGTTGGTGGAAGCAGGAGTGAGGGAAAATGGATATGATGTAATTAGTGTGCCAAATGGATTGGGTAACAAAGGATTAACATTTCTGGACGATAATGATATTGATTTACTAGCTACATATCCTAGTGTTATTATATTCGGAGATTCGGAAAACGGGAAAATCACATTAGTTGAGGAGTTTGAGGAAAAGCTAGAGCGGGAAGTTAGAGTAATAGCAGATTACAAAGGTAAAAAGGACGCAAATGAGATTTTAACAGGTTGCGGAAAGGAAATACTGCTGCAATTAGTTAAAGAGAGCAAAATATATGAGGATAGCGAGATTAAGCATATATCAGATGTCGATTTATCAGAAGATACCCGTAGTGTATTATTTATGACAGGATTCCCGGAAACAGATAACATGTTAAATGGGATTGAATCGGGAAACCTCATATTACTATTGGGAAAGGAGGGGAGCGGTAAAACAACAATTGCAACCCAAATGCTTTTGCAAGCGGCTAACAGTAAAATAAAGAGCATGGTATACAGTGGGGAAATGACGCTGCGTGAAACTGCAGAAACGCTATATTTACAAGCAGCGGGGCCACAATACACAGATAGATTAGTTAATGACAGGACAAAAAAGAATTTTGGCGTTGTAAAGCCATTTGCACGGGATAAGATAGGTCAGTGGCTTAACAAATATATATTGCTGTACGAAGATAAAACCATCAGAAAAGATCAGTATGAAAAAGTATATAATCCCTCTGCATTAGTAGATCGTATGCTTACCGTGGTAGAGCGACAGATTAAGCATTCAGGGGTAAAATTTGTGGTGATAGACAACATGATGTCTGCTCTGGCACGCTATTCTGAGGGTGGGGAACTATATGGCGCACAGGCAGAATTAGCATTGCATCTTAACTTTTTGTGCAAGAAATATGACATTACAATATTGCTGTGTGTACACGCACGAAAGACTGATAAAGCTAGTCTGCACCTGTTTTCTGATGATATAAGTGGGTCAAGCATACCCAAAAACATGAGTGATATAATCCTGTCGTATGAAAAATATCACCCTCTTAAAAAGGGTAAAAAGGATGATAAAGATGATGATAACCCACCATCTGGATACCTAAGAGTGTTAAAAAACAGGCATTGGGGTGCGCTTACAAAGTATGACTCTGATGGTGAGGGAATATACTATGCAGCACTGTGCAGACGATTATTTGCACATGGTGATTTTGATAATCTGTGCAATGGTAAGGCATATCCACAGTATAATTGGTTATCTAATAATGCATAAGAAATAGGGTGGAGCAGCTGCTTCACCCTAATTGTAATTATATTGATTGCACAAAGTTGAAACGTTCTATATAGCTACTGTCATTGATGCTAATAGGCGTTACACCTCCGACCGACACAGCAAAGGTTGGAAAGGAGGTTGATGATACATAACCTTTGTTGAATTTATTCACAGAGGAGGTGTTGTCTATGTCTTTTAACGACTTAATATCTTTGATAAGCTGCATAGGAACAGTTTCAAACTGCGTTTTATCAGTTATTCATTTGATGCATAATCGGGAAAAGAAGTAACCGCCTAGTCGCATTCTAGGCGGTTATTACGTCTATTGACACATAATCGTCGGGAGGTTTGCTTATTAGCCAGTACCTCTATGCTCTTATTTTAGCGTATACTTTTTAATTTGTCAAGGCCTTTTAAAAAAAATGAGGCTGAATGCCGAACCGTGTAAATGCCAATAATACCCACAGAAAGTGAGGTATTGCACATGAAAAAAACACACGGATTAGATGATCGAGAGATGGAACTGGTGAAGCTGCTGATGGCAGACTGTCAGACCAACTTGTTGGTCTGAGCCACCGGGGACATTCAGGCAAAACTGAAAAAGCTGTTTGCCGGGACGATAGAGCAGATGCTCGAGGCAGAAATGGACGAACATCTTGGCTACGAGAAGAACTCCGTAGCCGGGAACAACTCCG